>Ga0207648_10001512_pt1 | contig 25627 bp, 12 predicted proteins | sample KBSMisM32_FD_184310 | JGI IMG/M metagenome (GOLD analysis project Ga0207648, IMG submission 184310) | Miscanthus rhizosphere microbial communities from Kellogg Biological Station, Michigan, USA - KBS Miscanthus M3-2 (SPAdes) (version 2) | ecosystem: Host-associated > Plants > Roots >... | reverse complement strand
ATAATTAAAAAGTAAAAACAGACATAGCTGACATCTGTCCTGCTTTTCCAAGGCCGTGGTTCGTGTCTCACGAACCACAAAAAATGATTCCGTTATGGTTCGTGAGGCGCCTGAACGAAGGCGCGTAAACCATGGCGTGAAAAGGTTTAAACTTTTTAAACCTCTTAAACTTCTTTCTTATTTCGCAAGAGGATTATTCTGTAACTCTACATCCGGTAACGCAAACAATGTTTTTGTTGGTGTTGGCTTACGATTTGGGCTGGGGATGGTAGCACGTGCAGCACTAATAGTAGCATCCACCCTGTTTGTACGTATCATGTCAAACCAGCGTTTGTCTTCACCAATGAATTCATATCCCCTTTCCCTGAATACCATATCATCAAAACCAGTCTGCGATAGTCCACCCGGCAGATCGGCAGTAGCGCTGGGCGCATTAATATTTACCCCAAAGGCCCTTCTCCTGACTTTATTGATCGCTTCATAAGCATCTACTGTTGGTCCATTGAGTTTATTATCGGCTTCCGCGAAGATCAATAGTACATCAGCATACCGGAAGAAATAAAAATCATTTCCATTTCCCGTATCAATTGGTGCAGCAGGGTCCTTGTATTTGCCCATACGCATATCATAAATACCGGGCTCTACTTCTGCATTTGTCAGCACACCATTGATGACATAATTGGTATACAGGCTAAACTTTTTGCGGAGATCATTATTATCCCAGCCACTGATCAGAGGGACCTGCGACATAATCCCTCCAAATTTATTCCCGCTTACAGAAAATCCTGCAGCTTTTGCTTTTGAATCGGCCCAATAGGATGCCATGAACGCTCCCCGGTCCAGTACCTGCGAGAATTTCAATGAGAAAACATCTTCTTTGTTAGTTGCAAGCGTGGGGGAATAAACTGTTGCAAGCGATGGTTCAAGATCATATCCATAGGTGGCCCGGTTATCAATCACCTCTTTTGCCTTGGTCCGCGCATTCTGATAATCACCTTTTGTAAGATATACATCAGCCAGCGTCACTTTTGCTGCTCCTGCTGTAGCCCGACCAGCAATGGCAGCCGGCACCGTATTGGGCAAATTGATCTCGGCATATTTCAGGTCGGTAATGATTTGCGCATAGATAGTTTGAACATCTGTTTTAGCCAGGGCAACATCATCAGAATTCAAAATTGGTTTAAGTCTCATCGGAACCGATCCCCAAACTCTTACAGCAAAATAATAACAGGTAGCCCTCACAAAATAAGCTTCCGCGTATGCTTTCTTCTTCAGATCATCAGTCAGGGTAGTATTGGCATCCAGGTTAGCGATGAGCAAATTGGCCCTGCCAATGGCTTCATACAATGTGGTCCAGGGTTGTGCCAGGGCATTAGGATTGTTCATTATATTATTATAATTGCTCCAGCTTACCTGGCTGGGCCCACCGTCTGCGTATTCACTCATCAGTTCAAAGCCCAAACCGATGGTAGATTCCCATAAACGGCCGCGGCTACGGGTCATTGGTTCATATACACCAATAACAGTTTGATCCAGTAATACGGGATCCAGTTCTCCCAGCGTGATCGTTGCCTTTGGATCTTCTTCCAGCAGTTTCTTACAGCCGGTATTAAAACCGATCATTAGCAGGAAGCAGAATAATATATGTAGTTTAAACTTTTTCATATAATTCGTTTTAGAATTCATTCATTATAAAGTAAGGGTGCAGCCGAAATTGATTGTCTTTGAAGAGGGATAGGAAGCCAGGTCCACTCCCTGTCTGCGATCATTACCATTGAAGGTATTCACCTCCGGATCAAACCCTGAGTAATCAGTAAAGGTTATCAGGTTCTGTCCGCTTACATAAACATCCAGTCTTTTTATCACCCTGCTTTTCTTAACATTGAATGCATAATCAAGCCTGATATTCCTTAATCTGAAGAAAGAACCATCTTCCATATACCGGTCTGACCGGAAATGATAGTTGGATGCTAACTGGCTTGGCACCGGATAATATTCGTTAGCTGAACTTAGTTTATTGTACTGGTTGGATACCTGTGGATTTACCATATCAAACAATCCTGCATTATTGATCTTGCTGCCACTTACCCCAGCCCATACCATTGAAAGATTGAAGGCCTTATACCGGATGGCGGGATTAATTCCATAATACAAATCCGGGTATGGACTACCTATGATCTGGTTATCGAGTGCATTGATCAGGTCTCTTCCAGTTGCATCCTTATCACCATTTAGATTTTGATGCAGGGGTATTCCGTCTTTATCCAGTCCCAGGAATTTCGGTCCATAGAAAGCAGAGAGCGGCTCACCCACGCGGATAATACTATTAGAACCAGATGCATCATTACCACCTGCAATAGTGGGAATATCCTTTCCATCTTTGGTTTTTGTAACCTTGTTCTTATTCTGTGAAAGATTGAAATCTACAGAAATACCGAAATCCGTTCTATTGATAATATTGGTACCAAGTGACAGCTCCCATCCCTTATTTTGAACCTCTCCTACATTATCTATGATCTGCCCCGGTCCTGATCCTATACCTGCTCCAACTCCTGCTGTAGGAGGAAGTTGAACCAGAGCCAGCAGGTCTGATGTCTTTTTGATATAATAGTCAAAAGTTAAACGAAACCTTTCCTTCATAAATCCTGCATCCAACCCGATATTTGTTTGGGATGTAGTTTCCCATTTAAGATTTGGGTTGGGGAAAGTAGGTGCCAGTCCAACTGCAAGACCAGTGCCTGCACCCTGTCCGGTATTAACCGTGCGGCCTAATAATAAAGATTGGTAAGGTTTGATAGCAGGATTGCCCGCTTGTCCCCAACTTGCCCGAAGTTTCAAATTTGAAACCCAATGCACGGGCTGAAAGAAATCTTCTCCTGAAATTTTCCAGCCTGCAGAAACAGAAGGGAATACTCCATATTTATTGTTCTCGGCAAATACGGAAGCTCCATCGCGGCGGATACTTGCTGCAAGTAGATATTTATCCTGAAAATTAAATCTTGCCCGCACAAATGCAGACACAATAGTATTTTCAATGATATCGGTTATTGGTTTACTTACAGTGTTGGCGGCGCTGAAATTATAGCTCTTCAATTCATCATTAGCAAATCCGGTGGCGGCAAGGTCCGCTGTATTGAGCCGCTCCCTTTGAAAAGATACACCACCAATAGCTTCAATATAGGTAGCCGATGAGAAATTATACCTGTACTCCAGGAAATCTTCTGCCAGTACAGCAGTCTTATCATATTCACCCAACTCAGCTACACCTTGTCCCTGACCTAATCTCGGCAGTAATTTGGGAAAATAAAGATCCCTCCGGATATGATAGAAGTCCGCTGACAGGCGAGTGGTATTAGTAAGTCTGTTGATAATAGTTGCTTTAAAATCTATTCCACCCTGAATTCTGGTGGTCGCATTCCTGTCCAGTACCGTTTTTGCAACTGCTACCGGATTCTCAGCATCAATACCGTTATAACTGAAAGGAGTTATATCGGCAGTAAAGCTACCATCTGTATTATAAACAGGGACTGTGCTGATAGCACGGAGAATAGAACCTATCCCTGATTTACCAAAGTTTCTGGTATTATCACCCACAGAAGGCGAAAACCCATCCTGCACTCCTCTGGACATGAGCAATCTTGACTGAAGGCTGAATCGATCACTTATCTTACTATCAAGATTCATTCGCAGGGAAGCACGTTTATATCCCGTATTAATAACAATACCCTCCTGGTCAGTATACCCACCGGATACATAATACCTGCTTTTCTCTGTTCCTCCGGAAACACTGAGATTATAATTAGATAATAACGCTTTGTGAAAAGTTTCATCCTGCCAGTCGGTGCTTACAGTTGGAGTGAAGGAAGCCAGGTCTGCAGGTATCGCAAGTGATGAATTGGTATAAAACCGTTTGGAAAAATCAACATATTCCTGGCTGTTCATCAATTCCAGTTTCTTACGCAGTTGCTGAACGCCGGCTGAGGCTTCAAATGTAACGCGCGGATCACCAGCTCTTCCTGATTTGGTGGTGATCATTACCACTCCATTTGCTCCTCTTGATCCATAAATGGCCGTTGCAGATGCATCCTTCAATACTTCAATGGACTCAATATCCGCAGGATTGATAGTGGCCAATCCATTAGCGCCTCTTACATCATCATTGAATTGAGGTAGCCCATCTATTACATACAGCGGTTCATTTCCACCTGCAATAGAGGATACACCTCTCACACGAATGCTGATACCGGCACCCGGTTGCCCGGATGTCTGTTGCACCTGCACACCAGCCATGCGTCCCATCATTGCCTGTTCAATACTTACCAGTGGCATTTCTTTGATCTTATCACCACGCAGGGAAGTCACTGAACCGGTAAGATCAGCCTTACGTTGGGTACCATAACCAACCACTACTACATCTTCAAGATTTCGGGATTCTTCCCTGAGGGTCACCTGCACAGGTGAATCATCATCAACATTTACTTCCTGTCGCTCAAAGCCAACAGAAGTAATAACAAGTACCACTCTTCCCGATCCGGGAGGAGTAATGGTAAAGCTGCCATCCTCGGCTGTTGCAGTACTTACGGAGGTTCCTTTTACCTGTACCGTAGCACCAGCCATTGGATTGTTAGTTGAAGAAATTACTTTACCGGAAATTTTTTTGTTTTGTGCAAAGCCACAAATAGAGAGAGACAAAACAAAAAGCACAAACAGGACTTTTGTTTTACACATAGCAATCAATTTAGCAATTTACAGAAGCATGAATATGAAATCTAAATTCGAACAAATAAGAAAGTATTCTTATTTATTTTACGGAATCGTTTTCGCTTTCGAGAATAAATCAGCGTGTAGTAGTAGGAGGTTTCCTGCCATGGTTAACGAGCGTTATTCACGCGCCTTACGAACCATGGCCTGAATCCCTATAAATGGATTTCTCTTTTTTCACCGTCCTTTAAAATATATTTCTTTTCAGTAGCGTCCTTTTTGATGACAACCTGCAGGCTTTCTTTGTTGCCTCTCCTTATTTCAATATCAAACACATTTCCGAAGCTGTGCACATTGCGCAGAGCCATCTGGTTCCATTCCTTCGGCAACCGGGGAGTAATGGTGAAAGAATTAAATCCTGTAGGCCTTATTCCAAACATTCCTTCCAGGTAAATACGGCAATACAACCCGCTTTCAGCAGAAAGATGACGTTGGTTGCCTTCGGGGTAGGCTTCCACTGCGTAAGGAACATGCTCGCCCAGCAATCTTCGTCTTGAATAATATTTTAAGAACCGTAATGCTTTTTCTGTTTCACCAGCGGCAAATACACCTCTCAAAGCATAAAGTGTAGAACGATCCCAGAATGTATTATTTCCTGCAAGTGAAGCAAGTCCGTCCGAAGTCCATAGTCTTGGTGAGAACAGGGCTGCAATCGTTCCTTCCTTCCTGTCAAAAATATCTACCGTCAATGGAGTAGTGATCCAGGCACGAAGGGTATCATTGCCTTTATAATATCGATAGGTATCAAAGCCCTCCACTTTTGCGCCAAAGTATTTTTCAATATTGGCGCGCATCTGCTTTGCCTGTGCTTCATACGATTTTGTTTGAGTAGAAGGAATATCCAATAATCTTCCCAATTTTGCAGCAGATATCAGGGCATCATAATACAACGCACTTGTATGCAGGTTGGCCTTACCAGCCGGGAATCTTCCTTCCAACTCATCACTATCGGAATAAACAACTCCTTCATCATTGATCTTTCGCTTTAAATATTCCAGGCACCATTCAATTAATGGCCATAATACCCGGGCCGAATCTTTATTGCCAAAAGTTAAGGCATACCTGCTCGCACCATAAGCGATCATAGCCATATCTCCCCTATCCTTTGCTCCCTGCCATACGCCATCCCCTTCTGCAATGATCGAGCTAGGAATGGGTTTGTATTCCGGATTCATATATTTTGCAAACCAGTGATAGGCATTCATGGCTGATTTATTACCAATCTCATCTCCCAAATAAGCAAAGAAGGGATTGATATATTCAGCCTGGTCATTGGCCCAGATCGCGGCATAATACCGAAGGCCTCCGGGGCCATGCAGGTATCCACCTTTTGTTTTATAAATACTTTCCGTGGCACGAATCTTGGCAAATGCAAAAGCGGTATTCAATATTTCGTCCGGAGTTTCCAATTGCAACAAAGAAAGAAACTGGTTTACCCTGTTTTTTCTTACCGCAAGTTCTTCCTCTACGTTTACTTTATTAAATGGATTATTGGCATCCACTGCCTGATAAACGAGTGCGAATACAACTGAATCTCCTGCCTGCAAATTCTTTGCTCCCTCATTTATGGTAGAAATAAAAAAACTATGCTGTACCGGTGTGGTCCTTTCGGATGCGGGTTTTGTTTCACGGTTGAGATATTCCATTTCCACTTTGGCAGGCTGTTTTCCTGTATTGATAAAAACCCATTTCTCAATAGCAACAGGACGGGTCACAGATGGGAATAATGTGCGGACCAGCTTAATGCTTTTATCCCTTCCGAAAAAACTGCTGGCTTCCATAATTCCTTTATGACGGATGCTGATCACATTTTCCGGAAGATCAGGTTGTACAGCCGCATTATAAGTTCCTGATTTCAATAAGCGGTCATTGATGAGGAACCTTGGCAGATCACCATCAGCCACGCTGTACATCATACTTGCAACTGTTCTTTGCGGCAACAGGCGAAAGCTGGGAAATACAAAACTCCTGTTCAGGTTTAATTTTCCAGAGGTATCAACACCATATTGAATCCACATTGATATTTTTTCTCCACTCATTTCAATATGGTCATAATGAGGCAGGTTTCCCAATGGCTGCCATTCTATGCTTCCATCTGGCTGAATATTCCAACGGTCTTGTTGTTCTGGCAAATCAATTGACTGGGCATTCAACCCCTGAACAGTTACTATAAGTATAAAGAAGAAAAGCCTGGCTCGCATCATTGCAATAGACAACTATTTGGCAGGCAGTTATTTGAGGTCATTAGCAAACTATTCAGCTATTCTGGCATAGGGCACCGGGATTTAAAATTTTGTTGGAATATTATGTTGAATTATTCACCCAAAATCGCGATCCACTGCCATGAAACTAAAATTTCTTTCCTGCCGGCTTGTTTTACCCGTTATCCTGTTGGCGCTTTTAGCCTTTCGTTTCAATAAAGTACAATGGGAATCAAGATTTGTAAGTTTTTCCAGGGATGGTAACCCTGTTTATCATCCGGATCTTAAAGGAAATATCATTCCTGATTTCTCCCGAGTGGGATATGGAGCAGGGGATAAACCCATTCCCGTACTTCCTGTTGTAAAAAAGATTTCTCCTAGCGGCACTGAGAATGATGAAACACTTATTCAATCCGCAATAGACGAACTCTCCAAAAAGCCAGTTGACGCTAATGGTTATCGTGGAGCAATACTACTGGCAAAGGGTACTTATAAAATACCCGGCACCATTAAGATTTCTGCAGGTGGAATTGTATTACGTGGAGAAGGAAATACAGAAGATGGTACTCGTATTATCTCACTTACCAAAAAACAGGATCCCCTGATCAGTGTGAGCGGCTCCGGAGAGATCAAAGAGATACAGGGCACAAGGGTGAAAATAACTGATAGCTATGTTCCCACGGGTGCCACTTCGCTTCATGTTGCTTCTGCACAATCGTTCAGGGTGGGTGATAAAATAATAGTGTATCGACCTGGCACAGACGCATGGGTCAAGGACCTGAAGATGGACCAGATAGAATCAAGAGGTGGCACCAATCAATGGACGGCCCGTGAATATAATCTCAGTTTTGAAAGAACCATCACTGCCATCAAAGGATCGAGCATTTCAATTGACAACCCCATTGTGCTGGCACTGGAAGAAAAATATGGTGGTGGCGAGATCTTCAAATACAATTTTGAGGGACGAATTTCACAAGTGGGAATTGAAAATATCTATTGTGAATCAACTTATGAAACCGATACTTCAGAGAATCATTCCTGGGATGCAGTAGCATTCAATAAGATCGAAAATGGATGGGTGAAACAGGTATCAGCCCGCTATTTCGCTTATTCCTGTGTAAACCTTGGTAGTTTTGCCCGCAATATTTCTGTACTGGATTCAAAATGTTTTGATCATAAATCGGTGATCACAGGTGGAAGAAGATATTCTTTCAATAACACAGGCCAGCTTAATTTATTCATGAATTGCCATACCTCAGATGGCCGACATGATTTTGTAACGGGTGCACGCACACTTGGCCCAAATGTATTTGTGAATTGCGACGCTGTTAAAACACATGCCGATATTGGTCCGCATCATCGCTGGTCCGCAGGTACGCTCTATGATAATATCCAAACTGATGGCGAGATCAATATCCAGGATCGTGGTAATTGGGGAAGCGGACATGGCTGGGCAGGCGTAACCCAGATAGTATGGAACTGTAAAGTGAAAAGAGCCTGCGTGCAAAGTCCATGGGCTTCCGGCAAGAATTATTGCATTGGATTAAGAGGAGAAAAATATGGAGGCAGATTGCCGGGCAGGCCAGATGGTGAATGGGAGGGACAGAATGAATTTGGACTATCTCCCGAATCATTATACCTGGCCCAATTGAAAGCAAGAAAATCAACTGAAGCTAAGCGCAAGTAATTAAATAATACTTTCACAATGAACAATCTAACTGATTCCACCAATCTTTCCAACAGTTCAAGAAGGCAATGGCTGGGTAAGGCTACTTTGGCTGCAGGTGCTGCCCTGATCGGTTCAAATGTAAAGGCAACTCCCACTGATCAGAATGACCCTGGAAATCCCAATAACAGCCTGGGTACACGTATATATAATATATGTGACTACGGCGCTAAAGGTGACGGCAAGACGCTCAATACAAAGGCCATCCAGGCCGCCATCGATGCCTGCTTCAAAGACCAGGGTGGAACGGTTCTCATTCCTGCCGGAAATTTTATCTCCGGAACCCTGGAGTTAAAATCCAACGTCACTCTCCATATTGCTGCTGCCGGGAAATTATGGGGAAGTCCCAAACGGGAAGACTATACCGCAGGCAAGGGCGTTCCCCTGGGTAATGGAAATATCGTTTTCCTCTATGCGGTGAATGCCAATAATCTTTCCATTGAAGGAAAGGGAACGATAGATGGAAATGGTCTCGCTTTTTATAATGGAAAAGGTGATAATACGGGGCCCGGTCAGCATGGCGTGGGCGGCAATTTCGACCGGCCACATCTTGGCATCTTTTACCAGTGCAATGATCTTCGCTTATTTAATATATTCTGTACGGCCAGCGCCTATCATTGCTTTCGGATCCTGGGTTGCAAACATGTGCATATTGATGGAGTGAGGATCCACAACCGGGTCAACAAGAACAACGACGGTTTTCATTTCAACAATAGCGAATACGTTCATATTGTCAACTGTGATGTTCAATGCCAGGATGATGCCTGCGCACTCTTCGGCAGCAATAAATTTGTTACCATCACCAATTCAAGCTTTAGTACCCGTTGGTCAATCTTTCGTTTTGGAGGTGGTGAATCCCAGAATATCACTATTACCAATTGCCTGATCTATGAAACCTATGGTTGCCCAATCAAGATCAGTGCAGGCCGGGCCAGTATTGAGAACTTTAGTTTCTCCAATATCATTATGCGAAACGTAACCGGTCCAATAGGTATCGGCTTCAGCGGACCAAACAGTGACAGCAATAATAACAACACCGGCACCAGTGCACCTTATATTAGAAATATATCTTTTAATAATATCCAGGCAACGGTAGTTGCCCAGCCGGTTGATCACCCGGATATCGCATTTGGAGTGAGCATCCGTGAAGGAGAAAAGAATTCCTGCATCACCCTTAATGCTATGGGTGATTATTACCTTGAGAATATCAGTTTTACCGATATACATTTAAAATATGCCGGAGGTGGAACAACTGCCCAGGCAGCCAAGCGGGATGTTCCGAAAATAGCTGCCGAATATTTTGGGGTATGGGATCCAGCTCCCGGAGGGCCACCCGCCTATGGCCTGTACGCAAGAAATGTAAAAGGACTTAGCCTTCACAATGTTCGCTTTGAATACGATAATCCGGATGCAAGGCCAGCCATCATTTTCGATAATGTGCAGGATGCAACTATCAATGGCCTGAGTGCAAAAGGCAGCGAAGGAACCGAACTATTGCGCTTTATTAATTCAAAAGATGTGTTGCTAACTGCAGCAAAGCTGGTAACCCCTGCTGCAACATTCCTCCAGGTGGAAGGGGCATCCAGTGAAGGTATAATAGTTAACGGCAGTGATTTCCGAAAAGCCGGCCAGGCACTGGCATTCCAGAATGGCGCCTCCAAAGAGTCAGTAAAGCTGCAGGTATAATATTGTTGTCCCGGTAAATCAGCAAGAAAGCAGGGTTGGATTCCTGTTGGTAACAATTCATTAAATTCGTTGATAATACCAACATATGAATCGCTTGCCCAAGGCCTCGCCAATCCTGATCTTTATCGCTTTTCTTATATCTTCCTGTACCCAGAATGACGCTGGCAAGCAGATATCCAGCGATACACTGACGGAAGCCCAGAAACATTTACCGGAAAATGCATTAAAAGGACTGACCGTTGCCGAAGGATTGGAAGTCACTCCTTTTGCAACCGAACCTTTATTAAAGAATCCCACTAATATAGATGTGGATGAGAAAGGAAGAGTATGGGTTACTGAAGCCTATAATTACCGTCCTGAGATAAACGGTAATCCTGTGAATGAAAAAGGTGACCGCATAGTGATCCTGGAAGATACCGATGCTGACGGCCGTGCTGATACAGCCAAAGTTTTTTACCAGGGGCCTGAGCTGAACGCCCCTCTTGGAATATGTGTGTTGGGCAACCGGGTGATCATTTCCCAAAGTCCCTACGTCTGGTCATTTTATGATGATGATGGTGATGACAAAGCTGATCGTAAGGAAATTCTGTTCCAGGGCATCGGTGGATTGCAACATGATCATGGCGCTCACGCATTTACATTTGGCCCCGATGGCAAACTGTATTTCAATTTTGGGAACGAAGGAAAGACATTGAAAGATCGTGAAGGAAAAACAGTCCGGGACCAGGATGGCGATGAGATCACTCCCGAAAAATACAAACAGGGAATGGTGTTCCGGTGTAATCCTGATGGTTCACAGGTTGAATGCCTTGCCAGTAATTTTAGAAACAATTATGAGGTTGCTGTTGACAGCTATGGTACATTATGGCAAAGTGACAATGACGATGATGGTAATCGATCTGTAAGGATCAATTATGTGATGGAATATGGCAACTATGGTTATACCGATGAAATGACAGGTGCAGGATGGCGGTCAGCCCGTACCAATATAGAAGATTCCATTCCACAAAGACACTGGCATCTCAACGATCCTGGTGTTGTTCCCAATCTTTTGCAAACCGGTGCAGGATCACCGACCGGTATGGTGAGCTATGAAGGAACTTTGTTGCCTTCTTCTTTCTATGGACAAATGATCCATTGCGATGCCGGAGTTAACGTAGTACGTTCCTATCCTGTTCAAAAGCAGGGAGCAGGTTATACTGCTTCCATAGTCAACATATTAAGCGGTCCAAAAGACCAATGGTTCAGACCTTCAGATATCTGCGTTGCACCGGACGGCTCATTGATCATTGCAGACTGGTATGATGTGGGTGTAGGTGGGCACCAGGCAGGAGATCAAATAAGAGGGAGAATTTACAGAGTAGCTCCAGTTGATTCAAAGTATACTATTCCTTCTCAGGATTTTAATTCTGCTGAAGGAGCGGTTAAAGCAATGCAAAGCCCAAATCTTTCAACCCGTTACCATGCATGGGGCATCCTGCAACATCTGGGGGATAAAGCCATACCTGAACTGGAAAAACTATGGAAAGGAAATGGCGACTCACGTATGCGTGCCCGTGCTTTCTGGGCATTGGTGAAACTTCAAGGGTCTCAGAAACAAAAATATATAGATGAGGCAATTCATGATAAGAACCCTGATCTGCGAATAGCAGGTTTGCGGGCAGCACAGCAAACAAATACAGACCTTATCAGTGTTATCAAATTATTGAGCAATGATGAAGATGCGCAGGTGCGCAGAGCATGTGCCATAGCTTTACATCATCTGAAGGATCCGGAAGCCCCAGGACTATGGGCCTTACTGGCAAACAAAAATGAAGGGAACGATCGCTGGTATCTGGAAGCATTGGGAATTGGAGCCGACAGTCAATGGGATTCATTTTTTCAGGCCTGGCTGATGCTCGTAAAAGATCCATTAAAATCAGCAGCTACCAGGGATATCATATGGCGCGCAAGATCTGAAAAATCCGTCCCTTATATAGCCCAGCTTGCCAGTAATAGTCAGGAACCCTTAAAAGATCGCCTGCGCTATTTCCGTGCTTTCGATTTTAACCCTGGTCCAGCTAAATATCCACTACTACTGGCAATGATCACCGGCAACAAGTCAAATGATATAGAACTTAATAAACTTGTATTGCATCATCTTGATATAGCAACAGTTCGCAAATCAGTTGTTGCGCAAAATGCCTTAAATAATGTTTTGAAATCAGTAGCAGGTACTAATGAATATATGGACCTGGTAAACCGCTACGAACTTCGTTCAGAAAATGCTGAATTGCTCAGGCTCGCCATCGATAGTTCAAAAAGATCATTAGGTTCCAATGCTGCAAGAACGTTATTGAAACTGGGTGGAGAATCCATGGCATGGAAAGTTATCAATAGTGCTGATACGGCTCGTGCCAACAGGTTACTGAATTCATTAGGACGGGTTGGTAATTCCGGGGCAATTGACATGCTGCAGAAGGTAGCATTGGGAAAATCTTATTTACCACTGGTTAAGCAAACTGCGGCATCCAATATGGGTAGAAGCGGTACGGGAGAAGACAGGGTATTGGAATTATTAAAGGCCAAAAAAGTACCCGCTGACCTAATACCTCTTATGGTGCAAAGTGTAAGTGGAGCATGGCGTAAGGCAGTGCGTGATGAAGCTGCAAGGTATTTACCCGGTGGGGCTCAAACAGTTGCTGTGAAATTACCTGACATCAAAACAATTAATTCATTGAAGGGAAATGCATTGTCAGGCAAATCTGTTTTCTCAAAATTCTGTTTCACCTGCCACCAGGTAAATAAAGAAGGAAATGATTTTGGCCCTCCCCTTTCAGAGATCGGTTCAAAATACCCTAAAGAAGGTTTGCTTACTTCCATACTTAAACCTTCAGAAGGTATCGGATTTGGATATGAGGGATGGCAAATGGAACTTAAAGACGGATCCTCTCTTGTTGGAATTATTGCAAGCAAAACCGAGGATGAAATTGAATTAAAGTTGGCTGGAGGAAATAAACGCACCATAAAGCAGTCTGAGATCCAATCCAAAAAACAATTGGACATTTCCCTGATGCCGGAAGGCCTTTACCAGCAAATGGATATTCAGCAACTCACGGATTTATTGGAATACCTGTCTTCACTGAAGAAAAAATAAAGACCAGGAATGTGATCATTCCCGGTCTTGTCGATAACTGCTTGCTTGCTATATGAATCAACTCGACTACCAACCCGGGTTTTGCGGGTATGGGTCGCCTGTAACTACAGCATCAATTTGTGCCTGTGGTATTGGCCGCAGGATATGTTTGGGAAGGATATTGATAGAAGCTTCAGGATTGTGCAATTTCACACGCTCTAATAATTTACCGGTACGTACCAGGTCAAGCCAGCGCATTAATTCGCCACACAACTCGCGACTCCTTTCATCCAGTATAAAATCTATATTGATATCGGCTGCTGTTACCTGGAGCGCTGCAGCATTACCTGTAGGATAAGCAGCCCTTGTACGTATGGCATTGATATAATTCACAGCATCTGGCATATTGCCTGTTCTAAAAGCAGCCTCTGCTGCAATCAGGTAAGTTTCTGCCAGGCGGTAAGCGATCACTGAACGAATGGAAGGAAAATTCAGGTTGGCACGTTTAGTATCAAAATACTTCCACATAGCTGGTGATAACGCGCTGCTGTAATTCTTTGGAGGTATCAATAAATAACGGCTCGCCGCGATCTGTGCATTGGTCCTGTCTGTACCCGGCATATAAATAGCAGTATCACCAAATGCAAACTTGAATTGTCCAGGAACTGCATTGGCCGGAGCTCCTGGTGGCAATGGATTGGGCCATTTGGGATAAGTGCTCGGTGTTACAGGATCATTTGCATACCATACGGTTTGAAATGTCTTGCCATACCTGGTATCGTTCACCTTATCATTATAAACTGTATCAGTCATCCAGCGTGTAGGCGTGCAGCGGATATAAGGTCTTCCATACTGGGTGGTACGGACCATCCCGGGTTGTTTTTCATATTGCGGCACCCACATATGGTTAAGTACATTGTCTGCACTGAAATTGGAAACACCACTATTATTGGGTCCGTTGAATGCAAGATTGGATGTATGTTGTACTGCCCAGATCACTTCGGCATTAGCTTCATTCCCTTCTTCATACACTTTGGCGAAATCCTGGAGAAGACTTAATCCATAAGTCCCTTTGTTATCAATTATGCTTTTTGCCGTGGTATAGGCATCCATATAATCAGTGGATTTAGCAGCAACGGATCCTCCTCTTGTGAGGTATACTTTCGAAAGAAGATGCATCGCAGCCACTTTGGTAGCTTTGCCGGGCAATACATCCTTAATTGCACCACCAGGAAGATCGATGATAGCATCTTTAAGGTCCTGGATGATCAGGTCATAAGCTTCCGCAGCTGGTGATCTTTTGGCAGCGGTAGTTGGCTCTGAAGTGAACGTCTTGTTGATTGAAATATTACCCCAGAACTGAACAGCGATGAAATAGTAATTAGCCCTCAGGAATTTTGCCTCCGCCACCATTCTTTTTTTGGTTGCATCGGAAAGTTGAACACTGGGCGCATACTGGATAACACCATTGCAGGCATTCACGAACGTATAAACATTACGCCAGTTGTTATTGATCACTCCTAAAGAAGGAGTATAACCACTGCTATACACGTTTATATCGCTATTACCATCAATCCCGCGTTTGAATTCATCTGTTCCGATAACAGTAATGGTGAAATAATCCTGGTTGCCCCAGAACAAACGGGTACCTGCATAAGCAGCATCAAGCCCCTGTTGAAATCCCTGTGTGGTAGAAAGAAATTCGGGAGTGAGCAATGAACGTGGTTCTTCAATCAGTTTTTTCTTACAACCGGCAAGCATCCCGATCACTATGATCAGGATCGCTACCGCGCTAACGTTATATAATAAGTTGTTGATCTTTTTCATGATTTCTTATTTATTATAATGATATACTAAGACCAACCAGTATGGTCCAGTTAGATGGCGTGTCAAGGTTCAAAGTAGCATTGGATGGACTACTGGCACTACCTGCCGCTTCGGGATCAATTCCCCCGTATTTGTTGACAAATGGAGAGAACAATATGAAGGGATCTTCAACAGTTGCATATATCCTGGCTGACCTTGCTCCCAACCGTTTCATATAAGTTGGAGGCAAATTATAACCCAGGCTAATTGTCCTGATCTTTACAAAGGAACCATCAAAAAATCCTAATAGTGAATTATTGGGTGTATTGGTATTGTTGGCGTTGGGTTTTGGAAATTCATTTTCATGATTTAATGGAGTCCAGTACCTCGTCTTTATATTATTATAGGTAGCCTGGAAGGTATTCACAAATCCACCTCCATGAAGGCTGCTGCGGATCATCTGCCCCCAACGCGCAAAGGCCACAACTGTTAAATCAAATCCATGATAAGAGAACCGGTTGGTCATACCACCTTCCCATTTTGGCTGGCTGGAACCGAGTATGATCCTGTCGTAAGTATCATCAATCTTTCCATCCGGCTTGCCGGCAGGACCACTGATATCTGCTCGCTTGATATTGCCGATCACTGAACCCACACCGTTCACGGTTTGTCCAAGGCTTACTGCCAGTGCTGTATCTGCGGCAGTATTCTGCCAGATACCGATCTTTTTATAATCATAGAATACACCGATAGGATATCCTACAAACCAGTTATTGGCTACATCCCTTTTGACGCCATTGGCCAATTGCGTGATCTTTCCCCGATTGACAAAGAAATTAAGGTCGGTAGTCCAGCTAAAATTATTTCTTGACTTACCCAGGAAATTAACAGTGCTGATATTGATCTCCACACCCTGGTTCCGGGTTTTGCCAATATTGGTCACTATCGCATTGGGCACTCCTGATGAGGATGGGAGGTTTTGTGGCAATAATAAATTATCAGTTAGCTGCTTGTAAGCTTCAACTGATCCTGTTATGCGGTTATTGAATAATCCGAAATCCAATCCACCGTTAATGGTAGAAGTATATTCCCAGGTCAGTTGAGGATTGGACACATTGGTGAGGTAAACACCTGTTGTTGTTGCATCACCATAATTATATACAATAGAAGATAAGGCTCCGAGTGTTTGATAGGCATTGATGGCAGTATTCCCTACCCTTCCATAGCTGGCCCTTAGTTTTAGATTGGATAACCAGGGTGAATGATCCAGGAAGGATTCATTGGTCAGGTTCCAGGCCGCTGCTGCAGAGGGGAATGTTTTGTATTGATTGCCGGGCGCCAGTCTTGATGAAGCATCCACCCGCATTGTCAATGTAAGCAGGAAACGTTCATCAAATCCATAGTTAAGCCTTCCCATATAGGAAAGAATATCCCATTTTTCATATCCTCCCTCTCCTACCAGGTTTGCAGCATAGGTGGGATTGAAATACTGGAGATCATCGGATGCAATGGTATTATTGGAGAATTGATTGCTTTGCGATGTCTGCTCCTGTAAACTGAACAGCCCGGTGAAGTTCACTTTATGCTTTGCAGCGAAGGTTTTATCATAGGTCACGATATTCTCCAGTGTATAGTTGGTCCTGAAATTCGTTCTGTTCTGAGAGGTAGATAATCCTCCAAGATTATTGGTAGTCTTACTGGCATAAAACTCGCCATAGATATCATTCCGTAATTCAACCCCTGCATTGAATTTATATTTCAGCCCATCGGCAATACTTACATCCGCATACAGGGTGGTGAAAGTGCCAAAGCGTTTTCTTTTTTGTACAGAAGCTCCTGGTACCAGGAAATTGGCCAGTGGATTCCATACCTGGCTGGCACTACCGGGAACAAAATCATTCAACAATGATCCATCAGCATTATAAGGTGATACCATCGGGCTGGCACGAAGTGCCTGCCCCATCGGGTTAGCACCTTCTCCATCTGTAACCGTATAAGTATTGAGTGTATTCACACCTACTTTAACCCGTTTGCCGAATTGCTGATCAATACTTGCCTTTAGGGAGTAACGTTCGAAACCCTGTCCAAAATAAATACCGGTTTCTTTGAAATACCCCCCTGATATTGCATATTGAGTTGTTTCTGTACCTCCAGTATAACCTAACTGGTGATTGGTAATGATACCGGTTTTATAGATCAGTTTCTGCCAGTCTGTAGTGCGATTGTCCTTTACACTTTGCAGCTCTTCCGGCGTAAAGTTTTGAGAGATCAGCAGCGGATCATCAATGCCGGTATACGTGCGGTTATTTCCTGTATATCGTCCATTAAATAATGCCCATCTCTTGAAATCATAAAATTCTGCCGTGTTCATTACAGGAAATTGATCCTGTATCCTTACCTGGCCTACATATCCACTATAAGAAATAACCGGGGCGCCGGTCTTTCCTCTTTTAGTACTGACCAGGATCACACCATTCGCTCCTCTTGAACCATAGATGGCGGTAGCAGAAGCGTCTTTTAATACTTCTACGGATGATACATCGTCCTGGTTGAGATCATTAATACTTCCGTTAAATGGAATTCCATCCACTACAATCAAAGGATCATTGCCTGCACGAACCGACCTTGATCCTCTTATTAAGATTGATGGAGTTGCTCCGGGTTTGCTGTTACCTCCATTCTTCTGAATATCGATACCAGCACCCTGTCCCTGCAAGGCCTGTGTAAGATTGGCGGAAGGAATATCCTTTATTGCTTTTTCACTGATGGAAACAATAGCACCGGTTACGTCCGATTTTTTCCTGGTACCATATCCCACAACCACCACCTGGTCTAACTGGTTCCTGTTTTCAAGTAATTGAATTGAATAGTTTTCGAGATTCGTTGCTCCGAGTTTTATTTCCCTGTCGATGTAACCAACATAGGAAATTTCCAATATACTATTGGAAGGCGCTGCAATCTGGAAGGATCCATCCGGCTGTGTGGTTGTTCCCGTGGTACTTCCTTTCAGTCTGATGGAAACACCATTCAATGGTTCTCCTGATTGAGCAATAACAAAACCCTTTACAGTAATTGAATTTTGTGCGAAACAAAAATTGAAAAGGAGTGTCAGGTAAAGCAATAGTATTGCTTTACGAAAGTGAGTGAGTTCTTTCATAAATAACACGCTAATAGTTAAGAGATAGCAGAATTAGTAATCTTCACACAAGTAAATACAATTACTACCTGAATTTATTCATGCTATCAGCAAAGCATTCAACAATATTAGCATGTGTTTATAAAGGAAATTTTTTTACTGTCTCAACAATGCAGTTGCACACCAGAGTAACGGAGCCTGTCCATGGAGGTCACCAATATTCCGTTTGCGATCAAGATAATACTGGCGATCATTCTTCTTGTTAGTGCCTTCACACACCTCATGGATATCGTTGTTGTCATCAATGTAGGTGATCAGTTTCAGCCAGGCCTTGCGTGCAGCAGGCGCATAGGTTTTCTTATCCAGCCAGCCATTTTTCACGCCTGTGATAAAAGCAAAGGTGAACATACCGGTACAGGAAGTTTCAGGCCAGGAGGCCGGATCATCTATCAACTGGCGCCACATACCATCTGGTGCCTGGTATTTCAGCAGGGAAGCCATCATACTTTTATATCCTTTCATGATACGGTCACGATTGGGATTGTTCTTTGGAAGAGAACGAAGCAATTCACTCATGCCCGCAGCCATCCAGCCATCACCGCGGCCCCAGAAGAATGGAACATCAGGAGCGTGATAGAATAATCCATTTGGCATTTGTAATGAATCAAGGTAGACTACCATTTCCCTTGCCGCCCGATTAATATACGCAGTATCTCCTGTTGCTCTATAGCCCTGCGCCTGAACGGCAGTGATCATGAACATATCATCGATCCACATTCTTGTATGCCAGGAAAGACCTCTGTTGTAATAATCCCATGCGGCAGGTGTTGCACGAGAACCTTCCGGTTTGCCCCATTGCCTGTCAGCCATATTCTTTCCGATAGCGAGGTAGCGTGGATCTTTTGTCTGTATATATAATTCAAATGGCACTGCACCAAATACTGTCGCATCCACATGCTCAGGCTTAGGGATCAATGTATCCTGGCTTCCCAATAATGGTTGGAAGCGATCCACCAGTTTTTGAACCAGTCCTTTATCTTTTATTTCTTTTGCAAAATTCAATGCGCCGTACCAGGTACAGGTTTCCGGATAGGTAATTGATCTTGGAGGCGTGGGCCTGCCGAAATTGGTATGAGGTGTAACTACAAAGTGTTCAGCTATTCTCTTTCCTATCTCCTGTGGTGAACTTCCTTTTGGAAAATTTTTCAGGTCATCCCCCTGTGCATTGACAGAGGTTTGGAAAACAAAGAAAAGGATTGCAATTGATAAAAGATTTCTGATCATATAGTGCATGTTATAGTATTCCTGGTTAAAAAGCGGACAATACGGATGGGGACGAAGATTCAACAGGTTTGATCTTCCCTGTTTTATTTTTGGTCAGTTTAACATCCCTGCTTTCAGGGCCTTCAATCTTTACAAAGGAATCGGCACTCCCTGACACGTTATTATTACTTATCATGGCACCTGACACATTCTCCAACCGGATAATTGCTTCAGATCCTGTTGTTGCCGGAATATTCCATCCGGTGATCTCAATATCTTTTCCATCTTCACACACAAATGCAGGACGAAGATCATTTTGCTTAAGGCGGAAACTGATATTCTTTAGTTTTAATCCGTTTACATGCCGTGCCCAAACACCATAAGCAGGAATAATCGGCCCAAAGGTTTTTACTTCCGGGTATTGATCGATGGCCTCAGGCACCACCTGTCTTCCCTGTGCTGTAGTTCCGGAACCCAGTAGATCAATTTCAATATTTTCAAGCGTAAGATTGGTAATAGAATGCCCGGGAACACCGGTAATCAAAATTCCGGACGGTGGTTTTAATTGTGCACTGTCTGCCGCCTTTGCTTTTATATTCCGGATCACCACATTATCCAATATTCCGGTGGGCTGCTTCTCATCCTTCCCTTTCCGAAATACACTCAATCTGGATCCAAGCCTTATCAGGATTGGAGTTTTCACCTCCACCATGGTGATATCAGTTATCAGCACATTACTTAAATGAGACCCATCTACCGTGAGTAATTTTATTCCACCATTATTGGTATTATAAATATAGCAATCGGAAATAATGATATCTTCAAAAGCAGCCATGGATTCAGTTCCCATCTTGATGGCGCCATGCCCGCTTTTTAACCGCATACCGGTAACCACAATACCCGAACAGGCCATTTTACTGGATGTAGTTTTAAAACAAAGTGCATCATCCCCACTTTCAATATCACAATCCCTGATACGCACATCCTGGCAGCCATCGATATCCATTCCATCATTATGGGCAACACCATGGCTGATGATCTTTACCTTCTCGATTGTAATATGTTTACACTGAAAATAATGAGAGGTCCAGGCAGCTGCATATAATAATGTAACTCCGCTTACATTAACTTTTTCACAGCGCACCAGTCGGAGTAGAAAAGGGCGACGACCCCACCGTTGCCCTTCGGGTCTTGTATCTGTCTGAATTTGTTGTGCTTTGAGTTTGGCACCCTGCCCATCAATGGCTCCTTCTCCTGTAATACCAATATTCTTCGCGTCAACAGCAACCAGTAAGGCCCAGCCAACATCCACGCCAAGACCATCAGTAAAGGGATCGATATTCTGGTAATCTTCTGTATTGGTACTTCCTGAGAGTAAAGCGTCTTTATTAAATTGTAGAGTTACTCCGTCTTTTATGATAATGGTACCTGAAAGATATTTACCAGCTGGAAATACTACCCTTCCCCCACCCTTGCTATTACAATCATCAATGGCTTTCTGAATAAAGGAGGTATTCAATGTAATCCCATCCCCCTTCGCACCATATTTTGTAATATCGAAATCCGTTGCATTGATAGCAACGGATAACAATAGCACAGAATGTAATAAGAGTTGCTTGCGCATAGTTGATAACAGGTTGATCAATCCAATGCTCCTGTCTTCATTTTATCTGTTGCAGAAGCCGACTTGTTTTCAACTTTCCCGTCAACCTGTACTTTTATTACCGTGGCAACGGGATCAATAGCTGATGCTGGTAATTTGATCACCAGGCCTTCATTACCTGCTTCTGTTTTTAACGACGCTTTATTTGCGAGCAATGAAGCGGATATAACTTTATTCTTTAAACCGGGTATCACCAATTGTCCGTCAGTGGGCCAGTTGAAAACAGAAAAATATAATATTGTATTCTTGCCACTGGCTTTTTGAGTACAACGTCCCCAGGTAAATAAGCCGAAAGGACTTGCCTTTGTGTCATAGATCGCCTCCCCGTTCACCTTCATCCAGTCTCCCATTGCTTTCAATAGATCAATGCTTTCCTGTGGAAAGGTTCCATCTGCTTTCGGTCCCACATTAATTAAATAGTTGCCTCCCTTTGAAGCAATATCAACGAGATTATGGACCAGGGTTTCTTTGCTTTTCCAGTTATGTGCCCAGCTCTTATAACCCCATGTTTCATTCATGGTCATGCAGGTTTCCCAATCCTTACCATCCAGTTCACTGAGATTAGGGATCCTTTGCTCGGGTGTTTTGAAATCACCGGGATAATTAGGTCTTTTCAGGCGGTCATTTGAAATAATATCCGGGTGTTTTTTTAATTCTGCATCCAGTTTTGCAGCAAATTCATCCGTCATTCCGGTAGGTGTGTCCCACCAGATAATGGATATATCACCATAATTATTTAAAAGTTCTTTTACCTGTGGCACTGCAACATCATCAATATACTGTGCCATTGTTTTTGTTTGTTGTGCCGGGTCCCAGTGTCCCTCATGCGCTGCCGTATATGCATCTATAGCTGCAGAGTCAGGATTGGCCCAACCTTCAGATGCTACTTTTCGCGAGGCAGCGCCGCCGGGATTATTCCAGTCCTGTGCCTGGGAATAATAAAATCCCAGTTTTATTCCCTGCTTCCTGCAGGCTTCCGCTAACGGCTTCAACAGATCTTTATGATAAGGAGTTGCATCCACCATATCCCATTTGGAGGCCTTGCTATCGAACAATGCAAAACCATCATGGTGTTTGGCAGTGATCACAATATATTTCATGCCGGCATCCTTTGCCATTTTTACCCAGGCATAAGGATCATATTTCACCGGGTTAAACTGCTTCGCGAATTCCTGGTAGTCGGCTACCGGGATCTTTCCACGATTCATGATCCACTCTCCTATCCGTTCGATCTTTTGTCCTTTGTAAACACCAGCTGGTACCGCATATACACCCCAGTGGATGAACATGCCAAAGCGGGCTTCACGCCACCATTCCATGCGATCAGATTTTGCACTGGTCTGCGCTGAAAGGTTAAACACGAGCAGGGTGGAGATGGCCAGGAAAAGAATGATTTTTTTCATACGACTATATGGAATTAGTTATCTCAATTTACTGCAACTAACCAATTATTATTGCAGGCTGTATTCAGGGAAATCACTATCTATTCAACTATTTTGGCAGGGCACCAACGCCCTCATTCCCTTGCCGTGGTTCGTGTCTCACGAACCACTTTATTATGGGAGGGCTTTTATTCAGTCTTAAATACTGATCCAATTGCCTTAAAACCTCCTACACCCTTATAAGCATTAGCGCCAACATCCTTCGGGTGCAATATTTTCACCTTTACCGGTTCAGCCGAAAATTCATCGGCTCCCACATCCAGCTTTCCTTTCCGGCTTTGCCCATCCATATCTGTTTGGACGAAGGCATAGTTACCTTTGGCTGCATCAATGGCAGAACTGTTTTTGGAAAGGTGATTTTCACCGTCAGCATCACGGACAAGCCCGGGATCTTTCTCCTGGTATGCGCCCTGCGGAAGATCACCTGCCCCATTTGTTTTGAAAATGATATTTCCTTCTGCAGATGGATTTGCATAAGGTCCCGTAATTGATACAGCAGGCCCGCCACCAACAATCAGATTATTAGCAATAGTAATGAATGTAGATCCCAATCCATTAGCCCGTGCCGTTTGAATGATATTGGTTTTATTATTGACCAGTGTATTAAAAGCGATCACTACTCTGTCTGGCCGGTCATGTGAAGTGAGCGGAGCACCATCTGCTACCTCAGCTCCTCCATTACCGATATTGATGCCGATACTGCAGTTCTCAAAATGATTACTGTATACCTGGTGATCATCGCCAAAAATCCGAAGCCCTGGTGTATTGATAAAATAATTTCCATATACCTGGCAGAAATTACCGTGACGGAGTGTGAATTGCGCCGGACAATTTCTAATAGTATTGTAGCGAATAGTTACGCGAGAAGCTTTTATCGAGATCAGTTCATTTTCACCATCACAATCTTCAAAAAGATTATACTCTACAATACTGTTACTGGAAGAAAGACTAAATCCGCTCAATCCAAATTGTAAGGCTTCAGCCCCATTACGGTTTCCCTGGTTCTTTTGCTTTTTGAAATAATTGTGATGTATCCACAGCCTTTCTGCTATCTGGCTGCCACTGCCTCTGATGGCAAGAAATCTTCCCAGTGAATCCTTATTCTGAAAGGTATTGTAATCAACCTGGTGATCACTTCCCGCAATAAGCAAATATTCTCCTGTTCCGGGTGTTTCAAAAACATTACTCGACCATTCGCAAAATTTTGTGCCAGCACCAGACCTTGCTTTTGAGGCTTCATGGGTGAATTTAAAACCCCTGATAATAATATATGCTGCGGGGCTGACCAGGCTAAAACCTCCCTTGCCAGTAATTTCCGCACCACCCAATGATTCGGTTGTAATGGAAATTGGTTTTGTTGCCGTTCCCACCTTGTTTATTACGATATCTTCTGTGGTCCTGTATACGCCGTTCTTTACGACGATCATATCCCCGGCATTTACGTTACTGATCGCAGAACGAAGCTCTTCAACTGAAGCTACCACAATTGTTTTGGCATAGAGATTCCCCAGCGCAAGTAAACAAAAGCACAGGACAATAAAGTGTTTTTTCATGAGTAGTATTATTTGTTATAATTATTTGGAAGCGGAGGTCATGAACTTCCAGCTTACTTTTCCAACTGTATTTGGCTTTCCCTTTTCAGGATTGCTGATGGTCCCTTTCAATTGTTGTTTCTTATCCTTTTCTACTTTTATTTCCCGCCAGCTATAATCTCCTTTCTCATAGTTGAAGGTTTCACCATCATCATCATACAATAAATACCTGCCCGGTTTTTCACCATAATAACGTACTTCAAGGTCAACCTTCTCTCCTGCTTTTGGTGATTGTAAGCGTGGTTGCATCATAGGAATGATTCCTCCATCCTTAACATAAACAGGGATCTTGTCCAGTCCGGGTGTCACTGTAATGATCTCACCATCCCCGGCATAAGCACCGGTATAGAAATCATACCATTTCCCTTTGGGAAGTATCACCTTCCGGCTTGTTTGCCCGGTGAATAATGGAGCAACCAGCAAATATTCACCTGCCATATACTGGTCCTTTATTTCTTTTGAGGCAGCTTCTGCGTAAGGGTTCTCTTCCAGGTTGGCATTCACCGCTTCTTTTTTTACATCCGTAATAAACCCTGGTTCAAGGCTCATTCCCCTGAAAGGCGGAGTTCCTTCAAAATGATATTTAGCGAATTCAGAATACCAGTAGGGCATCATTTGCATTCGCAATAATGCCATTTGTTTTACCTGGTCTGCCACTTCCGGGTAGGACCATGGTTTAGTTCCACTTGACCAGGCATTGATCATGGCCATTGGAGAAAAAACTACCGTTTGAAAACGACGCAACCATTCTTCACCTGTTTTGGATGCGCGTGCTTCCGGTGTCCATAACACACCGGCATATCCACTATTGATCAGGGCAGTAATAAAATCTTCGTGATTGTAATAATCATTGTAAATAACAAATGGAAAAGAAACTGCACCGGCATTGGAAGCTCTTACCAAACCATAGGTACGCTGGTTACGGTTGTGATACATATCGGCAGCATAGCGCATGGCGAGCACACCAAATGTTTGTCGCATTTGTTCTGCGCTTGTACCTGAAGGGAAAGTAGCCACATCCGGCCAGAGATAATGATCATAGCCATCAACTTCATCGATCTTATAACCACTTACTCCTATCTCAACCTGGTCTTTGTTTAATTGATCAAAGAATATTTTTCTCGCTTCAGGGATCGTGAAGTCCGGAACTGCTCCTGTCCATACAGTATGTGATCCTGTATATTTTTCAATTGAGTTGTAGAATGAAGCTTTTGTGGAGACATAAGGATTGATCCA
>Ga0207648_10001510_pt1 | contig 25638 bp, 18 predicted proteins | sample KBSMisM32_FD_184310 | JGI IMG/M metagenome (GOLD analysis project Ga0207648, IMG submission 184310) | Miscanthus rhizosphere microbial communities from Kellogg Biological Station, Michigan, USA - KBS Miscanthus M3-2 (SPAdes) (version 2) | ecosystem: Host-associated > Plants > Roots >... | reverse complement strand
ACGGCGGCGCCGCGTAGCGGCGGCGACGTGCGAGGGGGGTTTCAGGGGGGGTTCGCGAACGCCCATCGCGAATGAGGCGTGAGTGCCCCCCCTGACTTAATAAGCAAGCCCTCTTCCGGCAGCTTGAACGTGACCGTCGAACCGACCAGCGCCTTCTCGCGCCGCGCCTGCCCGGCGTTGAGCTCCACGACATAGGACGCGCGCGCGATCGGGTAGTAGACCTCGCAATTCGCGTCCACCTTCGCGGTGCACGGCGGGACCTTCTCCGCGAGGTGGACGATCTTGTGCTCGGCGTCCAGCCACAAGATGTCGATCGGGAACTTGCAGTTCTTCATCCAGATCCCGTGGAAGTCGGGCCGCTCGAACAGGAACAGCATCCCGTGGTCGAGGGGCAGCGACGGACGGAACATGAGGCCCATCGCACGGTCCTCGTCCTTGATCATCACCTCGGTCTGCAGGACCTTGCCCGAGGGCAGGGTGAGCGGGATGACGGCGGGAGGCTCGCCCGCCGTCGCGAGGGGAAGGGCGAGGAGCAAGAGGGCGAAGAGAGAAGCAACCACGCGCATGTATCGATGGTACCGGGTCGCCTCCGCGCGGGCAACGCCGCCCGTCAGCCCGCGGTGCGAAGGGCGCGCCAGGTCACGGCGCCGAGCGCGGTCACCAGGGCCAGGAGCCCGATCCAGAGCAGCACCGGGTTGCGCTCCGTCCACGGTGGGGCCGGCGGTGGCGCGACGGGCACGGCCCGCGGCGCGAGCAGCCCGGCCGGCTCCGCGCGCGCTGCGAAGAGCACAGGATCGCCGCCGGTGCGCGCGAGGTCGTAGGTCGGAGGCGCGAGGCGCGGGTCGCCGTAGCGAAGCCGGTATTGCCCCCCGGGCTTCGCTGCGAAGGCGAGCCTCTCGACGGGAACGAACACGGTGGCGCCGCGGACGGCGAGCGGGCGATCGTCGCGGTTGCGCACGCGCAGCCGCACGACGCGCTCGCGGCCGGTCACGTCCAGGCGCAGCCCTTCGCGGACGGTGCCGCTCTCCTCGTAGCGATAGATCGCACACTCGCCCACGTATCGCCAGGCGAGAGGCGGGGCGGACTCCCCCTCGCGCAGGGGCGGCGGATCGATGCGCGCCTCCACGATGACGCCCCGGAAGAAAGCCGGGTCGGACACGTCCACGCTCACGCCGCGCAGCGGCTGGTAGCGCGCGCCGAGGTCGAGGGTCAGGATCGTCTCGTGCGCGGCCGCATCCTCCGTGCGCGTCAGGCGCGGGACGAGCGGCACCTCTCGGGGCCGGCGTCGCTCCACTGGACGCGCCGACGCCCCGAGGATCTCGATCTTCTCGGGATCGTCCGGCCCGTGGAAGACGGTCACGCGCAGGAGCGGGAAGTCGTTCTCGGGCAGGGACACCGTCTCGTAGCGCGCGGCCGAGGGCCCGGGCACCGCGAACACGTAGGCGGAGTCGGTGAGGGTCGCCCACTCCGGATCCGTGCGCGCGCGGCCCTCGACCTGGACGCGCCGGCGGAAGTTGTCGCCGGAGAGGCGCAGGGTGATTTGCGACTTCAGGGCCGGCCGGCCGAAGTCGAGCGTGGCCTGCGCCTCCTGTCCGCGATGGAACACGCGGTTGCCGATCACGGGACTCTGCTCGGGAAGCAGCCGCTCTTCCTCCACGCGCTCGAGGAGATAAGGCACGTCCGCACCGGCGCCGTCCACGACCCGGAGGTCTCCGAGGTCCGCGCGCGCTCTTTCGTAGACCGGCCCGTCGAGGGTCACCACCACCCGGCCGGGAGCGGGAACGGCGATCCCCCGCTCGATCGTCGCGTCCGCGACGATCACGGCGGGGGCGAGCGCCAGGGCGGCCGCCCAGGCCAGGACACTCCCGCTCACGCGGGTTCCTGCCGGGCCAGCCTCTCGCGGAAGCGGAGGTTCAGGTAGGCCCCCGCGGTCAGGAGCAGGGCCAGGGCGAGGAACGAGAGCATGCGATACGGGATCGAGAAGCTCTGGAGATCCCAGAACACGACCTTGCCCGAGGTCAGGGCGAAGAGCGCGTACGCGGAATAGAAGAGCGGATGGTTGCGCAGGGCCAGCCCCGCCGCGAGCAACGCGGTCGCGAACACCGTCCAGAGCACGGACACGGCCAACCCGCCCACGCGCCGGGCATCCTGCGCGGCCAGAACGTCGCCCGCGCGGTCGGCGCGCGCCGCCTGCTGGGCGAACGTCCCGCTCGTTTCGCTGGTCAGCAGGCCGAAGAGGAGCGCGAGGGCGACGGTGGCGAGCACCGGCCGCAGCGCACGGTCGGCCGTGTTGGCCGGGTCGTCCGCCACCTCACGAGTGAGGAGGAGCGCCACTCCGAGCGACGCGATCACGAACATCCAGGTCCCGAACCCCGCGTTGAAGACGGGATCGAAGGGACCGGTGTGCGAGGGGACGTGGCGCGCGAAGAGCCGCAGGACGGCGAGGCCGAGCACCCCGTAGCCGCCGATGCGGGCCAGGCCGGACTCGAAGCGCAGTCCGAGCCACAACAGGAGAACGCCTTCGACCGCCCAGGCGACAGTGATCCCGTGCAGGCCGAGCTGGACGGGAATGGCGACGGTGAGGAACGCGGCGGCGAGTCCCAGCAGCACCCGCGCCTGCCGGACGTCGCGGCGTCCCTCCGGAAGCGCGGCCAGCCCGGCCACGAGGTACACGACGGAAAGGGCGACGGATACCAGGCCCAGCGTCGCCGGGCTCGTCGCGTAGAGCACGCGGTAGAGGACCGTCCAGGTGAAGAGCGCGGTGGCGAGATGGGCGACCGCATCGCCCAGACGCAGCGGGACACGCGCCAGCAGGCCGCGGACCAGCAAAGCGACCATGTAGGCGCCGGCCACCGGAAGCGCGATGAGGTACGCGTCGGAGGCGCGCTCCGGGCGGAAGAACGCGTCCATCCACGCCAGCACCGAGAGGGCGGCTCCGCCGGCGCCGATGGCCTCCGCCCAGTCCCAACGACGGCGGACGAGCGTGGCCACACCCGCCTGGGCCAGGAGGTAGGCGAGCAGGGCGGACGGCCGGTCGGTGGCGTGGCAAAGGCCGATGGACACGAGCCCCGCTCCGATGAGGACCGCTCCCTCCATCGCCACCGGCGGAGCCAACGCGCCCGAGATCCAGGGAACGGTCAAGAGGAGCAACGCGCCCACGACCCACGCCGCGGCGAGGCCGAACGCGTCCGGGCGGTAGTACGCCCCGCACCAGACGAGGAGGGGCAGCCCCATTGCGAATCCCGCCAGCAGCGCGAACGCCCAGTGCTGGCGAACCGCCTCGCGCATGGCCGCCCCGCCGAGGGCGAGGGCGAGCAGGAGCAGGACCTCGGGGCGGTCGGCGCCCCCGGCCAGCACGCTCAGTCCCGCGCTGGCCAGCGCGAAGACGGCGCCGAGCCCCAGGCCGCGCGCCTTCGGCGCCATCCCTATCGCGAAGAGCGCGGTGAAGAGCACCATCCCGAAGGCGGCGGTGCCGAACCGCTCGGGCGTGAAGAAGCGCTCGTACCAGCCGCCGTACAGGAGGATCGTGCCCAGGAGCGCGAGGGGAACGGTCTCGGCCCAGGGCTTGCGATGGTCGAGGATGAGCGCGCCCGTATCGAGGACCGCGAGGAACAGGAAGAGGGCCAGCGCCTTGTCCTCGCCGGTGGAGAGCAGCATCGGCGTCATGTAGCCGCCGACCCAGGCCAGGGCGGCGAGGATGCGTGCGTCGAGGCGCGCGGCCAGGAGTACGGCGCAGCCGGTGATGAGCACCATCAACGCGCCCGAGGCCGCCCTCGGGATGAGGTGGTAGAAGCCGTGAGCGGCAAATGCGGACGTGTAGAGGCCGGCCAGCCCGGCGCCGGCCAGGGCCTGTCCCAGCGGGCGATAGCGGCGTCCGAGGAGGCGGACTCCGCCCGCGAGCAGACCGAGCCCGAAGACGGCGCCGCACAGGACGCGGCCGGTCGGGCCGACCCAGTTGTTGTCCCAGGCGATCTTGACGAACAGGCCCAGCGTGATCACGAACGCGAGGCCGGCGCCGGCGGCGAGGATCTTCGGGCCCAGGTTGGACGCGAAGTCGCCGGCAGGCGGCCGCGGTGTGGACACGCGGGCCGCGGCCCGCGCCGGGCGCACCGGCTCGGCCGCGGCGGACGGCGCGGCGGGCGGTGGTGCGGCCGGTGGTGCGGCGGCCACCGCGGGAGGCAAGCGAGCCTCGGTGGCTCTCACCGCTGGGGCGGGCGGAGTCACGGGGGCCGAAGAAGTGGCCGCCGGAGGCCGCGTCCAACGATCGACGCGCCCGCGCAAGACACCGAGCTCGTCGCGCAGGTCGCCGATCTCGCGCGCGACCGTTTGCGCGCGTAGGAGGGCGACGACGGCCAGGAAAGGGGATACCAGGAGCAGCAGCACGACCGCGATCACGGCCAGTGCGACCAGGGGTTCCATGCATCCTCCCCACGGCGGGGACTCCGCCGCGCATTCCTACCTTACGGAAGGAGGTGCGCGCGGATCCCCGTCCCTGTGACGCTTCCCGAACCGTCTCAGCGGGCACTTTGCCCGATAGGGACGTGGCGCGGGCCGCCGTCTCTTCGATGTTAACGTGGGGTCCCGGAGGACCTGGTAACCGCGGACGAGGGGCCAGGGGTCGGCGTTTCCGCGGCCAGGAACTCGCGCAGGTCGTGCGCGGCCTGCCCCGCCCTCGCATCGCCGGTATGCTCGTAGCATTCGGCGCGGGCCCGCAGCATGTCGGGACGCCAAGGGACATGCGCTTCCAGGGACGCACTGGCCTCGGTGCACTCCTTCCACAGGCCCCCGGCCCGGGCCACGAGGACGCGCGCGAATCGACGCTGCTGCTCCAGAGCGCGAATCGAAAACGGCGGCGTCAGCGCTTCGTACAGGCGTCGCGCGGTGTCCGGCTGGGCCGCCGCGATCTCGCGCGCCAGGGCCAGGCCGCGGCCCATCGCATCCTGGCTCGGCCAGGGATCCGTGCGGTACCGCGTGAACGCGGAGACGAGCGCATCAACCGCGATCTCGGGACTGCCACGACGGTAGGCGAGACGGGCGGTGGCCGCGTCCGCTTCCGCGGGCACGGCCGCGGCCAGGGCACGGATGTAGGGAGCCGCGTCCGCGTCGCCCCGCTCGGCGAGTCCCTCGGCGAACAGGGCCGTCTCGACGAGGCCGGCGGGCGGGCGCGGCTGCTTCCGGAACGCGTCCACGGCGGCGGCGAGGGCCCCGGTGACGTAGAGCCCATGCGCGAGCGCGCGCTCGCGATCGGGCGCGGAGGTCCGGGGCGGAACGGGGGCCCAGTCGCTGGCAAGTGTGTAGATCTCGACCCGGCGCCGCGCCACGCGATCCCAGTCGACCTCTCCCGTCACCGCCGGCCGGTCGCAGCCGAGGGCGGCGGCGGTGGCGCGCATGCGCTCGACGTCGAACACCGTCGTCTGCGCGACCATGCGTGCGAACGAGAACTCCACGGGGTTCCGGTCGTCGGTGTTGACCTCTTCCCCCATGGCGAGGACGTGCCGCGCGAGCGGCGGCCCGGCCACGAAGGACGCGAGCAGCTCCGGGACATCCGTCACCCTCCAGGCGTGGCGCAGCGCGCTCGCGAACGGCTCCTGCTGCAGGCGCGCCTGCAAGGCCGCGGCGTCGTACCGCAACGGGCGCCGGGAGGCCACGAGGACGAGATCGACGTTGTGCACCTGCCAGACCTCGACCTCGGGGAACACGGCGGCGAGGGTGGCCAGGATGGTGGCGACGGTCCGCTCGTCCACTTCGTACGCCTGCACCCACTGCAGGAACACGCCGTCCGCGGAGAGCCGCGAGGAGACGGCTTCGTAGAACTCGCGCGTGAAGAGGCTCGCCACCCCGGCCCGATAGGGGTTGGACGGTTCGGAGAACACGAGGTCGTATCGGTCGCGGCCGGTCATGAGCACTTCGCGCGCATCGCCCGTCGTGACGTGCACGCGCGGGTTGTCGAGCACGCGGCGGTTGACCGGGCCGCACATGCGCGCGACGTCGAGGATCGCGGGCTCCAGCTCCACGACGTCCGTGCGCTCCATGCCCGGCACGTCGGCCAGCCAGCCCGCGGTGCTGCCCGTACCGAGGCCGATGACGAGCGAGCGGCGGACCTCCGGACGCAGGAGCGCCCCCAGGAGTCCCCCCATGACCTGCGTCGGCGCGTCGTTGCGCGAGTTGCCGTCGATCTTGCCGTTCACGACGAAGGCGAGGCCGGTCAGAGCCTGCACGGCCACGCTGCTCTCGACGCCTTCCCTTTCCCACACGACGAAGCGCCGCGAGTCGTTGAGCCAGGCGCGGTAGCCGTTCGGCCCGCGCAGGGGGCCGGATCCCAGGGTCAGGATGCGTCCCGCGCCCACGCCGCTGTGCCGCCAGGCGGCGGTGGGTCCGGGCAGCGCGACGAGGGCCAGCGTGACGGCGCCCGCACCCACGAGGCCGAGCGCGATGGCCGGCGGTGAGCGGTGCGGCGTGACCAGCAACGTAGCCAGGGCGAGGGCCGCGAGCGTCAGGGCGGCCGCCCGCCAGCATCCAGGCGCGGTGAGGATGGGCAGGAGGCCGAATCCGCCGGCGAGGGCGCCCACGATCCCGCCGGCCGTGTTCCAGAAATAGGCGAGCCCGACGTGGCGAGCCACGCGGTCGCGGCCCTGGCCGAGCAGCGCGATGAGGAGCGGGAACTGCGCCCCCGCGACCACCGCCGCCGGCAGCACCACGATCGCCGTCACCACCGTCCAGCCCTCCACGTAGGCCCAGAGTCCGGCGGCGGGGCCGGGCCGCAGCTTCAGCGCGAGGAGGGCGAGCCGGTCTCCGATCGCATACGGGATGGCGAGGCACGCCGCCTCCGCCAGGCAGGTGGCGGCGAACGCGGCGAGGCTCGGCGCACGGCGGCCGATCACGAACGGGTACGCGAGACCGCCGAGCGCGATGCCGGCCAGGGCGACGGCCAGGACGAGCCCGAACGTGTAGACGGTGCCGCCGAGGATCGGCCCGAGCATCCGATACCAGACGAGCTCCATCAGGAAGAAGGCAAAGCCGACGATTGCGGCGGCGGCGAGGACGAACCGCGGTGAAGCGGCCGCGGCGTGCGTCGCGGGCGGGTTCCGGTCCTCCCTCGGGACCGCGGGCGGGTGCACGAAGCCGAGGGAGCGGGCGAGGACCTCCGCGATCACCGCGATGAGGAGGTTGACCAGGCTGGCCAGCCAGAGGGTCCGATGCGTGCCGAAGGTCTCCAGCATGAAGAACGTCGTGGCCATGCAGCCGGCCACCGCGCCCAGCGTGTTCACTCCGTACAGCACCGCGGTGGCGCGCCGTCCCGCATCGCCCTCGTCTTCGACGGCGCGGGCGGCCGCGCCCAGCGTACCGCCGGCGAGGATCGTGGGCGGGAGAAGCACGAGGCCGGCCAGGAGCAGGCGCGCCACCATGCCGACGTGCGGGCCCATCGTGACCGTGCCGCCCAGGCCGATGTAGGCCTCGCGCACCAGCGCGAGCAGCCAGGGCGTGGCCGCCGCGGTGACGGCGACGAGGGCCTCGAGCCGTGCGTAGAAGAGAAGCGGGTTGGGACGCTGGTCCGCGCGGGAGCCGATCCGCCAGCCGCCCAGCCCCAGCCCGCCCATGAACACCGCCACCACGGCGGCGGAAGCGGACGTCGAGGCCCCGAAGATCAGCCTGAACTCGCGGGTCCACGCCGTCTGGTACGCGAGCGCGCAGGCGCCGGAGGCGAAGAGGAGCGGCGCGACGAGGACCAGCGAGGTCGTATCGCCCCGGTGGTCCGGCTCGCCGGGCGCCGTCACCTCAGTAGGCTTGTGCGAAATAGACCTCGCTCGAGGAAGCCTGACCGCAGCGGACGCACGCACCCGCCGCCGGCGTGCCCTCGATCGGGATCACGCGCACGGTGGCCTTCGTCTCTTCCTTGATCTTCGCCTCGCAGTCCGCGGCCCGGCACCAGCCGGTCACGATGAACCCGCGCTTGTCCGCCATCACGCGCTTGAACTCGTCGTAGGTGGAGACCCGCGTCGTGTTGTCCGCGACGAAGCGCCGGGCGCGGTCCAGGAGTCCGTCCTGGATCGAGGTGAGGAGCCCCCGCGCCTGCTCCGCCACGGAGGCCAGGGGCACGAACGACTTCTCCCGCGAGTCGCGGCGGACGAGGACGCACTGGTCCTTCTCGACGTCTTTGGGTCCGATCTCGAGGCGCAGGGGAACGCCCCGCATCTCCCAGTCGGCGTACTTGAAGCCGGGCTGCTGGGTGTCGCGGTCGTCGAGGTGCACGCGCACCCCGGCCGCGCGCAGGGTCTGCACGACCTCGCGCGCCTTGGGCAGGACGCTCTCGTTCCAGTCGCCCTTGCGAGGCGGGATCGGCACCACCACCACCTGGTAGGGCGCGACCCGCGGAGGCAGCACGAGCCCCGCGTCGTCGCCGTGCGTCATGATGAGCCCGCCGATCATGCGCGTCGAGGTGCCCCACGACGTGGACCAGGGCAGGGCGCGCTGCTGGTCCTTGTCCAGGAACTCGATCCCGTAGGCCGTCGCGAAGTGCTGTCCCAGGTTGTGGCTCGTTCCCGCCTGCAGGGCCCGCCCGTCCCCCATCAGCGCCTCGATCGAATACGTCCGCAGGGCGCCCGCGAACTTCTCGCTCTCGGACTTGCGGCCCCAGACCACGGGCATGGCCAGGACCTCCTCCGAGAAGGCGCGGTAGACCTGGAGCATCTTCAGGGTCTCTTCCTCCGCCTCCGCTTCCGTGGCGTGCAGGGTGTGGCCCTCCTGCCAGAGGAACTCCGTGGTGCGGAGGAACGGGCGCGTGACCTTCTCCCACCGGACGACGTTCGCCCACTGGTTGATGAGCACGGGCAGGTCGCGCCAGGACTTGACCCACTTCGCGTACATCGAGCAGATCATGGCCTCGGAGGTGGGCCGGATCGCGAGCGGCTCCTCCAGCTCCTCCCCGCCTCCCACCGTCACCCAGGCGCACTCCGGCGAGAAGCCCTCGACGTGCTCCTTCTCCTTCTCCAGGAAGCTCTTGGGGATGAAGAGCGGGAAGTAGGCGTTGACGTGGCCGGTCTCCTTGATGCGCCGGTCCATGTCCGCCTGCATGTGCTCCCAGACCGCGTAGCCGTAGGGCCGGATGATCATGCAGCCCTTCACCGGCCCGTAGTCCGCGAGCTCCGTCTTGAGGACGACGTCCAGGTACCACTGGGAGTAGTCCTCGCCCTTGGGAGTGATCTCCTTCGACATGATCTCCTTCGCCATACGCTCCTATCCCTGCCTGTCGTTCCCGTCTCCGTCGTCTGCGTGCCCGTGTCCGGCCTTCTCCGCGCCTTTCTTGGGGAACATCAGCGACAGCACGACCGAGATCGCGATGACGCCCACGATGATGCCCAAGGAATACGTGATAGGGAAATGCCCGCCGTAGAGCTTGTTGAGGATCGTCATCTTGAGCCCGACGAAGATCAGCACGATGCCCAGGCCGTACTTGAGCATGTGGAACTTGTCGAGAGCGCCGCGCAGGAGGAAGTAGAGGTTGCGCAGGCCCAGGATGGCGAAGATGTTGGAAGTGAAGACGATGAGGGGCTCGCGGGTGAGCGCGAAGATCGCGGGCACGGAGTCCACCGCGAACACGATGTCCGTCATCTCCAGGAAGAGCAGGGCTACGAACAGCGGCGTCGCGTGGAGCTTGCCGTCGATCTTCAGGAAGAACTTGTTCCCGTGCATCTCCCGCGTCACCGGCACCAGCCGGCGGAACTGCCGGATCATCGCGTTGCTCTCGGGGTCGACCTCCTTGTCCTCCGAGACCATCATCTTGAAGCCGGTGTAGACGAGGAAGATCCCGAACAGGATGAGCACCCATTCGAAGCGCAGCAGGAGCGAGCCGAGGCCGATGAAGATGGCGCGGAAGATGAGCGCCCCCAGGATCCCGAAGAAGAGCACGCGGTGCTGCAGGCGCGTGGGCACGCTGAAGTAGGTCAGCACCACCACGAACACGAAGATGTTGTCGACGGAGAGCGAGTACTCGACGACGTAGCCGGCCAGGAACTCCAGCGCCGCCCGGTGCGCGGCCGCGCCGGGATCGAACCCCGGGACCGCGGTGAGGCGCGGGTCGAGGGGCAGCCGGTGGAGCATGAACAGGTAGAAGCCGCCCAGGAAGGCGAAGGCCAGGGCGATCCACACCACCGTCCACGTCGCCGCCTCCTTGAAGGACACGGCGTGGGCGCGGCGGTGGAACACGCCGAGGTCCAGGGACAGCAGCACGAGGACGAGGGCGAGGAAGGCCGCGTAGAACCACCAGTATTCGCCGAACGGGAAGAGCAGGATGGGCTCGTTCATGCCGCGCTCGCCGCCACCGCGTCCACGGGGATCAGGCGGGGCCCCTCCTTCGTGAGAAGCGTGTGGCCGAGGAAACGCGCATCGTCCGGCTCCGGGAAGTCGGTGCGGAAGTGTCCCCCGCGGCTCTCCTCGCGGAACAGCGCGCCCATGGCCATGGATTCCGCCACCGCCACCAGGTTCCGCGCCTCCGCCGCCGCGCGCCAGCGCGGATGGGCGGACACCTGGCTCCCCATCGCACGCAGGTCCTCGAGGAGGCCACGCAGGGAGGCGCCGTCGCGCTCGAGGCCCAGGCTGTCCCAGGTGCGCTGTCGCAACGTGGCCACGAGGGCGGAGGGATCGGTCTTCGCTTCGAGCCCCGCCGAGAGCGGGCTCGGGTCCGGCGCGGCGGCGGCGACGGCCACCGGAGCGGGATCCGCGGCCATCGCCTCCGCGGCGCGAGCGCCGAACACGAGCCCCTCGAGGAGCGAGTTGCTGGCCAGTCGATTCGCGCCGTGCACGCCCGTGCCCGCGGTTTCGCCCGCGGCGTAGAGTCCGGGCAGGGTCGAGCGGCCGCTGAGGTCGGTGGCTACGCCGCCCATCACGTAGTGGGCGGCGGGCGTCACCGGCACGGGGTCCTGGGTGAGGTCCACTCCGTAGCGCGCACAGGTGGCGGCAATGCGCGGGAAGCGGCTGCGGATGTGGTCCGCGTCCAGGTGACGGAGGTCGAGGGTCACCGGACCCCGGCCCGCGCGGTTCTCGCGTGCGATGGCCCGGGCCACCTGATCGCGGGGAGCCAGCTCTTCCGTGAACCGCTCCCCCCCGCCGTTACGCAGGTAGGCCCCTTCCCCGCGCACGGCCTCGGAGACGAGGAAACGCGGCGCTCCCGCAATGGCCAGGGCGGTCGGGTGGAACTGCACGAACTCCATGTCCAGCAGGGCGGCGCCCGCGCGCCGGGCCATGGCCATGCCGTCGCCCGTCGCCACCGGGGGGTTCGTGGTCTCCGCGAACACCATGCCCGCCCCGCCCGTGGCCAGGAGGGTCGCGCGGGCGATCACCGTGGTCACCGCGCCCGATTCGGACAGGAACCGGCAGCCGGCTACGGCCCCCCCGGCGACGACGAGGTCGACCGAGCAGGCAAAGGAGCGCACGGAGACGCGCGCGGTGTGCTGGGCGCGGTCGAGCAGCGCACGCACCATCTCCCATCCGGTGGCGTCGCCCAGGGCGTGGAGGACGCGATTGCGCGAATGCGCGCCCTCGCGCGTGAAATGGAAGCGGCCCTCCTCGCGGTCGAAGCGGGCGCCCCAGGCCGCGAGCTCACGGATGCGCTCCGGCCCCTCCTCCACCAGGATGCGCGCGGCGGGAGCGGAGACGATGCCCGCCCCGGCCTTGAGCGTGTCGTCGAGGTGCAGCTCCGTCGCGTCGTCCGATCCCATGGCCACCGCCACTCCCCCTTGCGCGTAGCCGGTGTTGCTCTCGGTGGGCTGGTCCTTGGTCACCACCAGCACCTCGCCGTGGCGGGCCAGGCCAAGGGCGGCGCGCAGCCCGGCGATGCCGGAGCCGAGCACGAGGAAGTCGACGCGGACGAGGTCATCTGGCATCGGAGGTCGCACCAGGATCAAAGAATCGATTCTATCAGCGCGAACCTCTTGCATCCGCGCGCGCGTCGGTGATACCGTCCGTTCGGCCTCGCGGTCCCGCCTCCTTCGCCCCTCTCCTCTCCCAGAAAGGTCTGTCCATGTCGTGGCCTTGTCTCGGCCGGCTTCTGCTGCTTCTCGCGGCGGGCGCCGCGTCGTCGGAAGAGAAGAAGCCCGTGCCCGTGTACACGAACGAAGACCTCGACCGCATCTCGCCCCATCGGGACGAGACGGGGGTCAACTCGCGCGTCACGGTTGCCGTCCCTCGTCCCGCGCCCGCGCGCGCGTCCGACGACGGGCGGGTGCGATCGGAAGCCTATTGGCGCAAGCAGGCCGACAGCCTGCACGTGCGCCAGCAACGAGCGCGCGAGCGCATCGACGATCTGCGGGCGCGCATCGCGGAGAAGGAGGCGAAGGCGGCCGACGAGTCCTTCCGCTCGGGATCGCGCCGCGGCCGCTCGCGCGCCTCGAGCGCGGCGAGCGACGCCTCACTGGAGGCGATGCGGCGCCAGCTCGCGGCCATGGAGGACCGCGTGCGCGACGAGGAGACGCGGTTCGAGGAACGGGCTCGCCGCGAAGGGGCGCTACCGGGCTGGCTCCGTTAGGAGTGAGGAATGGTACGCTCCCGGTCCCATGCGGGAGATCCGCGTCGCCGTCCCCGGACGCCCCTACGCCGTGCAGATCGAGCGCGGGATCGCCGGCGCCCTCGGGGCCCTCCTCGCGCCCTACGGCCGCGCGCGGATCGCCGTCGTCTCGAGCCCCACCGTGTGGGAAGCCCATAAGAGCCGCATCGTGGCGGGACTGGCGGGACTGGCCTGGACCGAGGTCCTCGTCCCCGACGGCGAGCGCCAGAAGAACGCGCGGACGCTACAGCGGATCTACGACGCGTTCGTGGGCGCGCGCCTGGGGAGGGATTCGCTCGTCGTCGCCGTCGGCGGCGGCGTGATCGGGGACATGGGGGGCTTCGCGGCCGCGACGTACATGAGGGGCGTGGACTGGGTAGGGGTGCCCACCACCCTCCTGGCCATGGTCGACAGCTCGATCGGCGGGAAGGTCGGGATCAACCACCCGCGGGCCAAGAACATGATCGGCGCCTTCCACCAGCCCCGTGCCGTCGTGATCGATCCCGCGTTCCTGGCCACGCTTCCGGCGCGCCAGCGCCAGACCGGCGCCTACGAAGTGCTGAAGTGCGGGATCATCGGCGACCGGGGCCTCTTCGACGCCCTGCGCCAGGCCCCGCCTTCGCTCGAAGGCTGGAAGGACGAAGCCCTCGACGAGGCGATCGCCGCCGCCTGCCGGCTCAAGGCGGACGTCGTCTCGCAGGACGAGCGCGAGGGCGGGCTGCGGCGCGTGCTGAACCTGGGACACACGCTCGGCCATGCCTTCGAAGCCGTCACCGACTATCGCCGGTTCACGCATGGAGAGGCCGTGGGCTGGGGCCTGATCGCGGCCGCCTCCCTCGCGCGCCGGCGCGGTCTTCTGTCCACCCCCGACTTCGAGGAAGTCGCGGCGGCCGTGGACGGCCTCGGCCCGCGCCCGCGCCTGGGGCGGCTGGAGCCGGAGCGCGTGCTCGACGCCGTCGCCCGCGACAAGAAAGCGCGGGACGGCCGCGTCCCGTTCATCCTGCCCACGGCGATCGGCGCCGTCACCGTCGTGCCGGACGTGACGACGGGCGAGATCCTGGCCGTGCTCGACGAGTTGCTCCAGAGGCGCGTCCCGGCGCGCCGGCGCTGAGGCCGCCGCCGCGGGTCAGGCGCGCAGGGTCGAGGGTCTCTCCGGCGCCACCGAGCCGCCCAGGAGCAGGATCAGGATCGCCTTCTGGACGTGCAGGCGGTTCTCCACCTGGTCGAAGACGATCGACTGCGGGCCGTCGATCACCTCCGCCGCCACCTCCTCGCCGCGATGCGCGGGGAGACAGTGCATGAAGACGGCGTCCGGCGCCGCCGCCGCCATCATCTCCGGGCTCACCATGTATCCCTGGAAGGCCTGGCGGCGCGTCTCCGCTTCCTCTTCCTGCCCCATCGAAGTCCACACGTCGGTGTAGACGACGTCCGCGCCCTGCACCGCCTCCATGGGATCCGCGGTGACCACGGGCGGAGCCGTCTTGAACTTCTGCGCTTCCCGCACGGCGCTCTTCACGATGAGCTGGTTGGGCTCGTACCCGCTGGGGGCGGCCACCCTCATTCCCACTCCGAGCTTGACCGCGCCGCTCATGAGGCCCTGGCACATGTTGTTGCCGTCCCCCACGTAGGCGAGGGTGACCCCGTCGAGCCGGCCGCGGCGCTCGAACATCGTGAAGAAGTCGGCCAGGGCCTGCACGGGGTGCAGGAGGTCGCTGAGCCCGTTGATGACCGGAACCGTCGCGTGACGGCTCATCTCGACCAGATCCTCGTGCGAATACACGCGCGCCATGATGCCGTCCACATAGCGCGACAGCACCTTCGCGGTGTCGGCCAGGGTCTCTCCGCGCCCGATCTGGATCTCGTTGGCCCCGAGGTGGAGGGCATGGCCGCCGAGCTGGAACATCCCGACCTCGAACGACACGCGCGTCCGCGTGGAGGGCTTCTGGAAGATCATGCCCAGCGATTTGCCGCGCAGGGCGCTTGCATAAGCGCGGGGATCCGCCTTGAGGCGGCGCGCGAGCTCGAACACCTCCTCGAGCTCCTGCCGCGTGTAGTCCCGAAGTGAAACCAGATGCTTCTGCTTCATGCCGTGAAGAGTGATGATACCCGACGTGCAGCCAACCGGTTCGGTGGTGGCCGCCGGGCCGGCGGCCATGCGCGTCCGCGCCGTGATCCTCGCCGCCGGTCGCGGCGCCCGGGTGGGCGGGCCGAAGGCGCTCCTGACCCTCGAGGGCGAGACGTTCCTCGCCCGCGTGGCGCGGCTCCTGCGGCGTCCGGGCGTGGAGCGCGTGACGGCGGTGCTCGGCCACGATGCGGAGCGCGTCCGGCTCGAGGCCGCGCTCCCGCCCGACGTCGCCGTCATCGTGAACACGCGCCACGCGGAGGGAATGCTGACGTCGGTCCTCGTGGGGCTCGACGACGCCGAAGCCTCCGGCGCGGACGCGATCCTCCTTCATCCCGTCGACCACCCGCTGATCGATGCCGCGACCGTCGACGCCGTGATCCGCGCGTTGGGAAGGGGTTCCGCCATCGCCGTGCCCAGCCACGACGGACGGAGAGGCCACCCGGCGGGATTTGCGCGCCCGGCCTGGGAGGCCCTCCGTGGCGCGGCCCCGGACGAAGGGGCGCGCGCGGTATTGGCGCGCCACCCGGAGTGGATCGAGCACGTGCCGGCGGGAGAGGAATGCCTGGCCGGAGTCAATACGAGGGAGGACTACGAACGGCTGGAAGAACGGATGAGGCAACGGAACTTCGATCGGCCTGATTAGCAGAAAGGAGGTCTGCCACCACGGTTCGCTTGTCCCACCCAGAAGCGATAGAATGGGCGATTCTGTAGCTCAAGAAGAGGACCACCAACACGATGTCGCTGCGCAACGTCGCCATAATCGCCCACGTCGACCACGGCAAGACCACGCTCGTGGACGCCCTCCTGCGCCAGAGCGGCGCGTTCCGCGCCAACCAGGAGGTCGTGGAGCGCGTGATGGACTCGAACGACCTCGAGCGCGAACGCGGCATCACGATCCTGGCCAAGAACACGTCCGTGCATTTCGGGGAGACGAAGATCAACATCGTCGACACTCCCGGCCACAGCGACTTCGGCGGCGAAGTGGAGCGCGCGCTGAAGATGGTGGACGGCGTCCTCCTCCTCGTGGACGCGTCCGAGGGCCCGCTGCCCCAGACCCGCTACGTCCTGCGCAAGGCCCTGGAAGCGCGCCTTCCCACCGTCCTCGTGGTCAACAAGATCGACCGCCCGGACGCGCGCCCGCAGGAGGTCCTGAACGAGGTCTACGACCTCTTCATCGACCTCGACGCGACGGAGGAGCAGCTCGAGTTCCCGGTCGTGTACACGAACGCGAAGCTCGGCACCGCGCGCCTCACTGTCGACGGCGAGGAGAAGGACCTCCGGCCGCTCTTCGAGGCCCTGATCGCGCACATCCCGCCGCCGAAGGCCGCGGGCGACGGTCCCCTGCAGCTCCTCATCGCCAACCTCGACTACAGCGACTATCTCGGGCGCCTGGCCATCGGACGCATCTTCTCGGGCCGCGTCGCCGTCGGTGACCAGGTCGCGGTGGCCAAGAAGGACGGCACGCTGCAGACCACGAAGGTCACCAAGCTGTACGGGTTCGAAGGGCTGGAGCGCAAGGCCGTGGAGAAGGCGGACTGCGGCGAGATCGTGGCCCTGGCCGGCTTCGAGGGCATCGGGATCGGGGAGACGGTCACGTCCGTCGAGAACCCGTCGCCCCTGGACATCCTCCACATCGACGAGCCGACCCTGTCCATGATCTTCTCCGTCAACACCTCGCCCTTCGCGGGCAAGGATGGGCGGTGGGTCACCTCGCGCAACATCCGCGAGCGGCTGGACAAGGAGCTGCTCACCAACGTCTCCATCCGCGTGGAGCCCACGGACTCCGCGGACTCCTTCCGCGTGATGGGCCGCGGCGAGCTGCAGCTCGCGATCCTCATCGAGACCATGCGGCGCGAAGGGTTCGAGCTCTCGATCTCGAACCCCGAAGTGCTGACCCACACCGAAGACGGCAAGCGCAAGGAGCCCCTCGAGCTGTTCGTGATCGACGTGCCCGAGGCCTACATGGGCGTCGTGCTCGAGAAGATGGCCATGCGCAAGGGCAAGATGGTGCGCATGGTGAACCACGGCTCCGGACGCGTGCGCCTCGAGTTCCACGTGCCCACCCGCGGCCTCATCGGCGTGCGCACCGAGCTCATGACGGACACACGCGGCACGGCCGTGCTCAACAGCCTGCTCGACGGCTGGATCGACTGGCAGGGCGAGATCGCGCGGCGGCCCACGGGCGTGCTCGTGGCCGACCGTACGGGCGACACCACGGCCTACACGCTGAACCATCTCGAGGAGCGCGGCGAGCTGTTCGTGGGACCGGGGACGTCGGTCTACGAGGGCATGATCGTGGGCGAAAACGCCCGCCCCGCGGACATGGACGTGAACGTGACCAAGGCCAAGAAGCTGACGAACATGCGCGCGTCCACCGCGGACGAGGCCGTCCGCCTCACCCCCCACCGCGTGCTGAACCTGGAGCAGGCGCTGGAGTTCATCAACACCGACGAGCTGGTGGAGGTCACGCCCGTGGCCATCCGCATCCGCAAGCGCGTCCTGGCCGCGAACATGCGGCCCAAGCGCAAGGTCGAGGACGTGACGCCCGCCTGAGGGCTATTCGCCCCCAAGAAGATAGAACCCGCCCAGCACCAGGAACGCGAGCCCGGCGACGCGCCGCAGCCAGATCGCCGGGATGGCGCGCGATATCGCTTCACCCGCCATCGCCGCGATGGCGCTCGTGAGGACGAGGGCGGAGGCGGCCCCGAGGAAGACGGCCCATCGTGACTTTCCGGAAGCGGCCAGGGTCAACGTGGCGAGCTGGGTCTTGTCGCCCAGCTCCGCCAGGAAGACGAGGCCGAATGTCGAGGCAAGCAGTCTCCAGTCCAAGGTCCGCTCCTTCCCTCATCCCCGCGCGACCGCGTCCGCCGTTGCCTCGCTGGCGGGGAAGAAACACTCGATCCGTATCTCCTGCAGGGTCACGTCCAGCGGGGTTCCCAGGGTCGTGACCGTCGAGAAGAAGTCCATCGCCAGGTCGCCCTTCCGGAACTGCACCGCGACGTAGGGCGCAGGGAAAGGAGCGAGCAGGTCGGGAGAGCGCCAGCGCGCGGGCACTCCCGGATAGCCCAACACCTCGTCCAGGAGCGCTCGCGTCGTCGTATCGGGGACGCCGCCCAGGGCCTCGCGATGGACACGCTGGACGAGCGCCTCCGCGACCGCCTCCCAGTTGGCGACCGAGGGGCGCAGTCCCGCCGGATCGAACATGAGCCGCACGACGTTGGGCGACGAGCCGGCGCCGCCCGGCAGCAGGCGCGCGAAGAACCCCGCGGCCGCGGCGTTGGTGGTGAGGAGGTTCCAGTGACGGTCCATCACCACCGCGGGATAGGGCTCCTGGTGATCGAGGATCAGGGCCACCGCCTTGCGCGCCTGGGTCATCGCGGGAGCGTCCAGCCCCGTTTCGGCGTAAATGGGGGCGTAGCCCGCGGCCAGCAGCAGCCCATTCCGCTCGCGAAGCGGAACGTCGAGGACGCCGGCCAGGAGCACCACCATCTCGCGGCTGGGGTTCGCGCGCCCGATCTCGAGGAACCCGAGGTGGCGGGCGGAGATGCCGGCTTGAAGCGCGAGCGCGATCTGGCTCTTGCCGCGCAAGCGGCGCCAGTGCTGCAGCAGGCGGCCGACCGTCGTCGCCTCCCCGTCCGATACCGCGGTGGCACCCACCATGCGGAGGAGTATAGGAAGTCGCGGGGATCCCGGCGACTACCTGGCGGGTAGTTGAGGCTGCGCCATCCGCGGCCGATCTTCCCTCACGTCGGCCAGAGATCGCGCCCTGCGGCGCGACTCGTGCGCCGCGAAAGGAGATCGTCCTTGTCCGAGCCCGAGTTCCAGGCCCACACCACCCGCTCCGCGCCCGAGGCGTCGCAGGCCCTGCTGCAGGGCCTCCAGGACCAGGTGGGATTCGTCCCCAATCTCGCCGCGACCATGGCCGAATCGCCCGCGCTGCTGTCCGCTTTCCTCGGGCTCCGGTCCGCCGCCGGCCGCGGGTCCCTGAGTCCGGTGGAGCGTGAAGTCATCGCGATCGCAGTGGCCACGGAGACCGGCTGCACGTACTGTGTGGCCGCCCACTCCACCTTCGCCCTGAAGTGCGGAGCCCCCGCCGCGGCCGTCGAGGCCGTTCGTGTCGGCCGAGACCCGGAAGACGCGCGCCTGGAGGCGCTCGCCCGCTTCGCGCGGGCCGTCGTCCGGCGCGCCGACGTCGGCCCCGCGGTGCGCCGTTTGCGCGGGTCCGGATCGAGCGCAGCCCAGGTGCTGGACGCCGTGGCCGCGATCGCGGTGCCGCTCCTGGCCGGCTCCGCGTTCCAGGTGACGGCGGCCGCGCTGGACGACCCCTTCCGGCCCCAGGCGTGGACGCCCCGGGCGTGAAGGCGCGACGCGCTAGCGGTCCTCGGTCCCCTCGCCGGGGCCGCCGTCGGCGTCACCGCCCTGGGCGCGCAGCCGGCGGCTCAACGTCGAGAGGCTGACGCCCAGGCGCTCGGCGGCGGCGTTGCGGTCGCCGTCGCATTCCTGCATGGCCCGCCGGATCGCCTCGTCCTCCGCCATGGCGGCGGCCCGGCGGGCCACTTCGGGCAGGGGTCCGGACAGGTCGAGGACGTCGCCCAGCGTGGGCCCGCCTTCGGCGTGATCGCCGAGGCGCAGGTGCTCGGGCCGGATCTCTCCGCCGTCGCACAGGATCGCGCCGCGCTCCAGGCAGTTCTGCAGCTCGCGCACGTTGCCGGGCCAGGAGTGCTGCTGGAGGACGGTGCGTGCCGCCTCCGTGAGATGAAGCCCGCGGCGCCCCATCTCCCGCGCGTACTTCTCGAGGAACGCGTCGGCCAGGCGCAGGATGTCGCCGCGGCGGCGGCGCAGGGGCGGGATCTCGACCGGGAAGACGGAGAGGCGGAAGAAGAGGTCCTCGCGGAACTGCTTGGCCGCCACCGCTTCCTTGAGGTCGCGGTTGGTGGCGGCCACCACGCGCACGTCGACGCTCAACGTCTGCACGCCCCCCACTCGCTCGAACTGCTTCTCCTGGACGAGGCGGAGGATCTTGCCCTGCAGCAGCAAGGGCAGGTCGCCGATCTCGTCCAGGAACAGCGTGCCGTGGTGGGCCATCTCCGCCTTGCCCACCTTGCGGCCCGAAGCGCCCGTGAAAGCGCCCTTCTCGTGCCCGAAGAGCTCGTTCTCGAGCAGGGCCTCCGGGATGGCCGCGCAGTTGATGGCCACGAAAGGGCCCTTGGCGCGCGCGGAGAGCTGGTGGAGCGAGCGCGCCATGAGCTCCTTGCCCGTGCCGCTCTCGCCGAGGAGCAGGACGGTGGCGTCCGTGGCCGCCGCGCGCTGGAGGGCCATCATCGCGTCCTTGAGGGCCGCGTCCTCGCCGATGAGGCGCGGCAGGCCGATGCGCTGCTGGTATTCCTCCTTGAGCAGGACGTATTCGGTGAGGAGCCGGCGCCGCTCCAGGGCGCGCTCGAGGAGCAGGACGAGGTGCTCGGTGTCGACGGGCTTGGTCAGGAAGTCGGTGGCGCCCTGCTTCATCGCGCGCACCGCGTCGTCGACGGTGGCGAACGCGGTCATGACGATGACGGGCACGTCGGGATCCGCGTCCTTGGCCGCCTGCAGGACCTCGAACCCGCTGCCCGCGGGGAGCTTCAGGTCGGTGAGGACGACCAGGACCCGCGAGGATTGCAGGCGCCGCCGGGCCTCGTAGGCATCGCCCGCTTCCACGACGGTGAGCCCGCGCGACTCCAGCGTCTTGCGGAGCATGCCGCGCAAGGACTCCTTGTCCTCGACCACGAGCACGTCGGGTACGGCCGGAGGATTGGAGACGGAAGCGACCGCCGTTAGCGGAGCCAGCCCGGCGGAATGCCGTTCCGCCGCGCCTCCTCCTCGAGGTCGGCCAGGGCCTGCCGCGAGCGCTCGAGTCCGGCCCGCACGCTCTCGAGCTCGGCTTGCGCCTTCGTGATCTCGGCCTGGCGGTTCTGCTCGCGGTTGGGGTCCATGACGTTCCCCTGGTTGCGGTCGTTGCGCAGCCCGGCGATGCGGTCTTCGATCTCGGGGATGGATTTCTCCGCGGCCGTGATCGCGTCGCGCAGGGCGCTCGCCCGTCCGCGCCACTCCCCTTCCCGCTGCGCGCTCGCGGAGCTCTCCGATGAGGCCGGCGGCGCGGGGACCTCCGCGGACTTCGGCAGCGTCGTGACCGTGCCCCGGCCGGTCCCCGCGGGGCCCGGAGAGGCGATGGCGGGCGGCGAAGGCTGCGCGGGCAGGTCCTCGTTCGTGAACACGCGTCCGGGGGACGGCTCCGGGGACGGCGACGGGGCCTTGGCGGCCGGGCTGGCCGCCTTCTTCTCCCGAGCCACCTCGCCCAGGGACTTCGGACGTGGTGTCGGCTTGGGACTCGGACTGGGCTTGGGTGTGTCCGCGGCGGCGAGAGAGGCCGCGAGGACCGTCGTGGCCGTCAGCGACAGGGCACGCCACGTCATGCGACTAGCTTACCGAGAAACCCGGCCGCCGTCGAGGATCAGGAGCGTGCGGCGAGCTGGCGCTCCAGGGCGGCCGCCCGCTGCGCGATCGCCTTGGCATCCGCGGAGTCACCCGCGCGCGCGACGTACTGGCGGTAGGCCTCCACGGCTTCCGCGAGGCTGCCCGTCTGCTCCAGCACGCTTCCGAGGCTCCGATAGAGGAGGTTGTCGTTCGAGCCGTCGATGCCTTCCTTGAGGACCGCAACCGCCTCCGTCGGATGGTTCTGTTTGACGAGCAGGTCGGCCAGACGGCTGCGGGCGATGGCGGCGTCGGGCACGGTGTCCACGACGCGGCGGTACAGGATCGCGGCGTTGGCGCCGTCGCCCGCGGTCTCCAGCGCAGACGCCATCTCCTGCTGGAGCTCGGCGTCCGCCGGCCGCTTGTCCGCCACCTGCTTCAAGATCGAGGCCGCGCGCTGCCGGTCGTCCAGCCGCGCGAGCAGCGTCCCGTAGTCCTTGAGGATGTCCACGCTGTCCGGGAAGAGGCTCGTCGCCTGCTCGAAGCTGCGCAGGGCGTCGGAGTTGCGGCCCATGTCCTTCTGGGCGCGGGCCAGTGCCGTCCAATAGACCGGGGAGTCGGGGCTGAGGCTGGTGGCGGCGGCCAGCTCCAGGAGGGCCGCGTCCCGCTCGTTCGCCAGCCAGAGGGCGCGTCCGTAGGTGTGCCGGTACAGGGCGTTCTGGGAGTCCTCCTGGGCCGCCTCGGCCAGAAGCGGGAGCGCGGCGGCGACGTTGCCATCCGTGAGGAGGCCGAGTCCGCGGTTGAACGCTTCCGAACCCTTCTTGGACGCGGTCCGCGCCGGCGGAGTCGCCGGCGGCGTCTCGTTGGTGACGGCGAAGATCCCGGCGTCCGGCGGCGGGCCGGGATGACGCAAGGTCACGAAGGCCACGATGGCCACCGCGAGCAGGGCCACCGCGCCGGCGAACCCCTTCCAGGATCCGCCGGCGTCGTCGTCATCGTCCGCGCCCATCGTGTCGGGCGCGGCGGCCGCGGCCGCCGCGCCGCGAGGCGCCTCGGCGGCGTTGGCCAACGACTCACCGCAGCGGGGGCAGAATTCCCACTTCGCCTTGGCCCTCGTACCGCAGCCAGGGCAGATCCTGCCCTCCACCGCTACCACTTGCACACCGGCGATCCGTAGCGGACCGCGTTGGTGAAGACGGACGGCACCACGCTGTTGCCCTGGGGCGTCGGCGGCGGCGGCGGGACCGGAGCCGCGCCCGCGTTGAGGCCGGTGTCCAGAACGACCTGCTTGTTGCGCGCCGTGATGTTCTGGACCTTCTGCCCGCGCCAGATGGCGGAACGGTCGTCCGCGGTACCCGTCTGCAGGTCGTAGACCGCGTTGCCGGTCTTGGAGTCGAGGATGAAGATGATGCTGTCGAAGCTCGACACGCAGGGCTCCGTCGAGGTCGTCGAGGTACCCGCCGGGTTGAACTGCGTGCCGATGAAGAACACGGCGGACCGCCCCGCGGAGAAGTCGACGCCCGCCAGCGGCTGTGTCGATCCACGGAACCTCTCCGGGAAGTCGACGGAGAAGAGGTCCGTGATCGCGGCACCGTCGTCACGGACGCCGAAGAGCTTGAAGGGCGGCGTCGCCACGAGAGGCACGCCCTTCGGGTCGAAGATGCGGTTGTCCGCGCCGGTGACGCCGTAGACGTGGGGCTTGTTGATGCCGCCGTCCGGGAGGTCCAGGGCGGCGACGGCCACGCCGAGCGGCTGGTCCGTCCCGAGGTCCTTCAGCGTGCTCGCGGTCGTGAGGTCACTGGCCGAGACTCGGAACAGGCGGCCGTGGAGGTCTCCCACGAACGCCGCCGTCGCCGGTCCGTCGGCGGCGTTGACGCTGTTTCCGGCCTGAAGGGCGCCGAGCTTGTTCGGAACGAAGCCGGCCACCGCCGCGCTGAGGAAGTTGGTCCGTGTGGCTGAGGCCGCCGAGCCCACGCCGACGGTGTGAAGGACGTCGCCGGTCAAGACGTCGATCGTGTAGAAGTTCTTCCCTTCCGTCGTCACGTCGCTGAAGCCCGATCCCATCCAGAGGATCCACTCCTTCGAGAACACGCCGGGGAGCGTCGGGTCGACGGGGACGAGGGCGGGAACGGACCAGGTCTCGCCCATGGTCGCATAGGCGGTACGGTCGGTATCGCCAAGGTCGATCCCGGCGTTCGTCGTCCTGTTGTCCGGACCGGTCGTGAGGCCGTCGTCCGTGTCGGGGTTGCCGCGGTTCCACATGACGGTCGGCAACTTCGTCTCCAACGCCTTCCGCGTGAACGGACCGGGGCCCGTGATATCCAGGGCCGTCATGTACTTTCCGCCCGGGCCACGCCCGATGAACATCATCGTCCGCCACTTGCCGGGACGAGATACGCCGTCGGCTCCCGTGTACGTGCCGGGGACGAAGACGTCGCCGAAACGCAGGGACGAGGAGAGCATGAACGTCGGCTCGACGCGGCTCTGTGGCCGGCGCTTTTCGGCGAGCTTGGGCAGGAGGTCGAAAGGAACGAAGCCCCACAGCTCGCGACCGCCACCTTCGTTCCCCGTCGTCGGGCAGGTACCGACGCCGGTGCAGGCCTGGGGACCGGCGCGGAAGGCGTGCATCATGTCGTTGGCCGCGACGTAGACCACGGTCATGACCGGTTCCTGGATGCCGGTGGTGTCGGCCGTGGGGTCGTCGCGGTCCGGGTTGCGGAGGCCGAACCCGTCTTCGATCGATGTCGACCGGTTCAGCAGATTGAGGGCCGTGTTGCGCGGTCCGTCGCGATACAGGAACCACTCCGCCTGATGCAACGTGGTGGCGAGCTCACCGGGCTGGCTCACGAAAGCCGGCGTCGCGATGGTGGACTCCGAGAGCAGCCAGCTGCGCGCCGTGTACTGGAGGTCCTTGGTCGTCGGGTGGCGGAGCGCCTTGCCGTTCTCGACCACCAGCTTCGCCCCCGCGGTGAAGGCCAGGATGATCTCCCGGGCTTCCTTGCGCGCCCGCCCCGTCTGCTTCGCCGGGTTCGAGCAATCCGCGTGGAGGCTCGCGGCCACGGAGGCCGTGCAGGCGAGGTACTCGGCCTGGAGGTCCGCAAAGTCCAGGTCGCCGATGCCGAGACCCCATTCGAGTATCTTGGACCCGTCGAGCGAGCCCGGCGGGTACGTCGTGGTGTTGCTCGGGGCCACGCCCGCGTCATCGGTCGTCGGCGGCCAGAGGGTCCGCATCGGCGGGTTCACGCCGTTGCCGGACGTGGTGAAGATGCGGCGCCGGATCTTGGCCGTCGTGGCGGGGATGAAGTACGGCGACGCCACCGTGCCGCCGTGCAGCTGGGCGAAGCTCCAATAGGTCGTGGTCCCGATGACGTCGAGCACGTTCGTCTTGAGGAGCGCACCCGCGTCCCACAAGACCGCGCCACTGGAGTCATAGGCCTTGAGCTGGCCCTCGAAGTTCGGCATCTTGAAGGTCGAGCGCACGGTCACGGGGAAGCTGCTCGAGTAGCGGGTGAGGGGACTCAAGGGATCGCGCGCACCCGTCAGGGCCACGTATTCGAACACGGAGTCGGTGACGCTGCCCTGGCTCTGGGACGAGAACTCGCCAATGGCCGATCCCTTGTCGATGGCGGCCTGGAGGGCCGCTTCCAGCTCATCCGTGGTCGTGGCGGTGATGGCGTCTTCGCAGTTGGGGCAGAGGGTGCGGGCATCAGCCAGATCGGCGTCGGGGCTGGTGGTCCAATTGATGGCAGCGTTGCCGGTGGTCCGGCTCCAGGCCTGGCCGAGCCCCGAACCGCCCCAGGCGATCCAGTTGGCCAGCTGAGGGTTGGCGCCGTTGCCGAAGGCGATCAAGAACGTCGAGACGGAGCAGGCCGGATCCGTCGTCGCCGCGAGCGTACCGTTCTGGTTGACTCCGCCCGCCCCCGCCACGACGGGCGTATAGAGCGCTTCCGCCGCGGCCGCCGCCAGGCGCGCATTCGCCGTCGGCGCGTTGGTAAAGGAGTTGTTGGATCCGCAGGTGTCGTCACCGTCCGTCACGAAGATGATGAAGGTCCTCTGCCGACGTCCCAGTACCTGGGGAAGGATCTTGTTCGTCCAGTAGTTCAGCCCCCCCGTCCAGAAGTTGTTCTTGATGTCGGCAAGGGAGTTCCGGATCGGGGTGAAGCTCTCCGCGCGCAGGCCGACGGGCGTGGTGCCGTTCACGATCGCCGGCTGGCTGCTGGGATTGCTGCCCAGCGTCCCCTCCACGTACCCCAGGATGCTGCCGTTCGTGGCGCTGTAGAAGACCTCGGGCTCGAGGTAGGGATTGATGTTCGAGACCTGGGTGCTGCCGGCCTGCGTGCAGGGGGCCAGGGGGACGAGCGACTTGAAGCCTTCGCAAGGCCCGGTGCCGGCCGACCACTTGGCGCCACCCAGATAGAACCTCACCGTGGTCCCGCTCTTCGTGACATCGACATAGGGCCGCTTCGTGGTGACGAGCGAACCGCCGCTCCCATCCGGCCACAGGGTGGCCGGAGGCACGATGCCAAGG
>Ga0207648_10001509_pt1 | contig 25655 bp, 25 predicted proteins | sample KBSMisM32_FD_184310 | JGI IMG/M metagenome (GOLD analysis project Ga0207648, IMG submission 184310) | Miscanthus rhizosphere microbial communities from Kellogg Biological Station, Michigan, USA - KBS Miscanthus M3-2 (SPAdes) (version 2) | ecosystem: Host-associated > Plants > Roots >... | reverse complement strand
CCGCGCGACTGCCAAGCAAATCGCGGCCAAGCCAAACCAAACTTTGAATCTCGCAGGGTCCGGATTCCAGCCTGCGTCGCAGCTTCGCAATGACGTTATGCGAGTTCCAGCTAATTCGCCTTCGCTTGCGCCGGCGAGTGCCTTTCGAGCACCGGCGGCGCAGCTTGGCCGAGAGACGGTGGCGGAAAGGGGGTCATCTCTCGAGGCATCGGCATGGTGGGCCCGACCCTTGATCAAATCCAGACGAACCGATAGTTGACGACCCGTGTCTGAGACAAGGCCGCTAGCGTCGGCGGCGTGCCCGCCCCCGACATCGACAGCAAGCTCGACGCGCTGCACGCCGAACTGCGCCGGCTCGGTCGGGTGGTCGTGGCGTTCAGCGGGGGAGCGGACAGTGCATTCCTCGCATTCGAGGCCCAACAGGTGCTGGGCGCCGACGCAACCGCCGTCACAGCGGTGTCCCCTTCCTTGGCGGGCGACGAGGAGGCTGATTGCCGTGCCCTCGCCGCCGAGTGGGGTCTTTCCTGGACACGCGTCATCACCCACGAGATGGAGCGCGCTGCGTACCGGCTCAACGACAGCGACCGCTGCTACCACTGCAAGGCCGAGTTGATGGAGGTCGTCGGGCCGATCGCCGCCGAACACGATGCGACGGTCGTCCTCGGCGTCAACCTCGACGATCTCGGGGACCATCGCCCGGGTCAACGCGCCGCGGCGCAAGGCGGGGCAGCCTTCCCGCTCGTGACGGCCGGCTTCACGAAAGCCGATGTGCGCGAGGCGTCGCGCCGGCTCGATCTGCGGACATGGGACAAGCCGGCTGCCGCGTGCCTCGCCAGTCGAGTCCCGTACGGCACCGAGGTCACCGTCGCTCTGCTGAGCCAGGTCGACCGAGCAGAAGCCGCGATGAAGCGGTTGGGTTTCGCCGAACTGCGAGTCCGCCACTACGGCGACACGGCGCGCATCGAGGTGCCGTTGGATCGACTGTCCGACGTGATCGTCCGTCGGCAAGATGTCGTCGAGGCCGTCAAGGCGTCGGGCTACTCCTACGTCACCCTCGATCTCGAAGGATTTCGGTCGGGCAACCTCAACGCCGCGCTCGACACCTCGACCACCTAGGGTCCGTCCCATGAAGTTGTCGATGACGATCAACTACGGCGGTGGCTTCAAGGAAGCCGCGCAGCGCGTGGTCGAATTGGAGAAGGCCGGGCTCGATCAGGTCTGGGTCGCCGAGGCGTACAGCAACGATGCGATCAGCCAGGTCGGCTATCTCGCCGCGGTCACCGACCGGGTCGAGATCGGCACGGGAATCGTCAACGTGTACTCCCGCACCGCGGCGTTGATGGCGATGACGGCCGCCGGTTGCGACTACGTCAGCGACGGTCGGTTCATCCTCGGCCTCGGCGCCAGCGGGCCACAGGTGATCGAAGGCTTCCACGGCGTGAAGTACGAGAAGCCGATGCAGCGGATCAAGGAGTACATCGAAGCCTGCCGCATGATATGGAAGCGGGAGGAGAAGTTCGACTACCAGGGCCAGACGTTCCAGGCGCCGCTGCCTCCGGGTGAGGGCACGGGCCTGGGCAAGCCGCTGAAGTTGATCAACCATCCCGTTCGACCCGACATCCCCATCTGGTGGGCGAGCCTGAAAGGGCTCAGCGTCACGGCGACGGCGGAGATCGCCGACGGTTGGCTGCCGATCATGTTCATTCCGGAGAAGTTCCACCTCGTGTGGGGCGACCAGTTGAAGGCCGGGCTCGCCAAGCGCGACCCATCGCTGCCGCGCCTCGACATCGCCGCCGGCGGGATGCTGGCCATCGGCGAGGATCTGGTCGGCGACAAGCAGGCGGAGATCCTCGACTTCGCTCGTCCGATGACTGCGCTGTACGTCGGCGGGATGGGGGCTCGGGGCAAGAACTTCTACAACGACATCTGCCGCGACTACGGCTACGAACAAGAGGCCGTCGACATCCAGGATCTCTATCTCGATGGCAAGAAGGACCAAGCCGCCGCCCGCGTCCCTGGCGAGTGGTTGGAGTTGTCGCACCTCGTCGGCCCGGTCGGATACATCAAGGATCGCGTCGGTGCCTACAAAGAGGCCGGCGTGACCGTGTTGTCGGTGAACCCGGTCGGCCCCGACGCGGTCAAGCAGATCGAGACCTTGCGAGCGATCGTCGACGACGCCTGACGTCCGGTACGGTCACTGCCATGGCGAACACAACTGTTGGAGGGTTCGTCGCACCGGGCTGGGAACCCGTTCGGGCGGCGTTCGAGAAGAACTTCGAGTTGGGCGAGGAGGTCGGCGCGTCAGCTGCCGTCTACCACCGCGGTCAGCGAGTGGTCGACATATGGGGCGGAGCGTTCGGTCTGGGCAGCGAGCGTCCGTACGACGACTCGACGCTCCAGCTGATGTTCAGCACGACGAAGGGGATCGTTGCCATCGCCGTCGCGATGTGCGTGCAGCGCGGCCTCATCGACTACGACGCACCGGTGTCGACGTATTGGCCCGAGTTCGCCGCGCACGACAAGGGCGACGCGACGGTGGCCCAGTTGCTCAGCCACCAGTGCGGATTGATCGCTCCCGACGGTCCGGTCACGTTGGCCGACGCCCTCGACTGGAAGACCATCACGGCGATGCTCGCCGACACCAAGCCCGATTGGCCGATCGGCACCGGACACGGCTATCACGCGGTCACCTTCGGCTTCCTTGCCGGCGAACTGATCCGCCGCACCGACGGTCGTTCGCCCGGGCAGTTCGTGTCGGACGAGATCGCCGGCCCGCTCGGCGTGGAGCTGTGGATCGGTCTCCCCGAGGAGATGGAAGACCGGGTTTCGCCGATTCTCGGCCGTCCGTTGAACGAGGACAATCCGGATCCGGCGATCAAGGCCATGCTCGAGATGTTCCTCGGCCCGGGTACCCGAGGCGGTCGGGCGTTGTTCCTCAACGGCGCCTTCCAGGTCGAAGACGCCTTCAACCGGCGCGACGTCCACGCCGCCGAGGTGCCCGCCGCCAACGGCATCGGCAACGCCGCGGCACTCGCCAAGATCTACGCCGCGACCATCGGCGAGGTGGATGGCATGCGGTTGCTCGGCCAGGACGTGCTCGACCGGGCCCGCACGACTGTCACTCCCGAGAACGAACCCGATCTGTGTTTGGTGATGCCGACGACGTTCGGGATGGGTTTCATGACCCACGGAGTCTTCACGCCGTACTCGGGCCCGGGCAGCTTCGGTCACTCGGGTGCGGGAGGATCCAACGCCTTCGCTCAGCCCGAACGTCAACTGGCGGTCGGCTATGTGATGAACAAGATGGCGGCGAACCTCGCTGCCGATGCACGCGCCCAGCGCATCACCGACGCCGCCGCCTCGGTCGCCGACGGTCTCTAGTCTCTAGAGAGGTCCGCGCAACCACCACAGGCCGAGCGCCCAGGCGGCCATCAGCAAGAACACGGCCACCAGCACGTAGCGCCACGTCAGCTCACGGATCGTCGGTAGCGGATCCCCGACCGTGCGCTGCAACTTCGCGCTGATGTCGTCGTAGGCCTTGGCGAGATCACTTGCCGACGGTGCGACGTACGCCTGGCCGCCGGTGATGTCGGCAGCGTTCTTCAAGTCGTCGAGCTTCACCGGCACGGCATCGACCTCACCGGTCGACGGATTGGTGATCTGGCCGTCCGCGGTGCCGAAGGCGATCGTGTAGACGGGCACGTTGGCTTCCTTGGCGACCTGAGCACCATCGGCAGTCGGGCGTCCTTGAGTGGTCTCGCCGTCGGAGAGCACCACGAGTGTGCCGGGTGAGTTCTCCGTCGGCTCGCCGCGTTGCAGTTGTCGTGTGCCCGCGGCGATGGCGTCGCCGATCGCCGTGCCTTCGGCGAGTTGCAGGGCCTCGATCGCCTTGGTCAGTTGGACACGATCCGTCGTCGGTTCGACATCGGTGCCGACGGTCCCGCTGAACGAGATCAGGCCGACCTCGACATCGGCATCGACGTTGTCGATGAAATCCTCGCCGGCCTTCTTCGCCGCTTCGAGTCGATTGGGCGCAACGTCGTCGGCCTGCATCGACAGCGACACGTCGAACAGCAACATGATCTTGCCGGCGGCTTCGGGCCGTTGGGTCGAGCGCACCACGGGCTGCGCCGCAGCGAGGACGCCGACGGTGAGCGCGCCGAGTTGGATGCCGGCGATCGCGTGCCGCCGCCAACCCGGCCGACGCGGGGCGATCTGCTCCAGCATCTCGATCTGGGTGAACCGCACCGTGTTGGTCGCCCGGCGACGCTGGGCGACGACGTAGGCGACGACGAGCGCGGCGACGACGAGCAGCAGCCACAGCCGTTGCGGAGCGAGGAAGTCCCAGCTCATCGGTGCACCATGGCCGGACGAAGGCGGCGCCGACGGACGTGGTTGGCGATCTGTGTCAGCCAGTCGCTGTCGGTCGACAGCTCCAGCCAGTCGCCGCCCGAAGCCCGTACGGTCTGCTCCCGGTTGGCGCGCTCGGCCGCAGCCCGTTCGGCGAACCGCTTCTGCACGTCGCCGGTCACCATCACCTCGCGGGTCGAACCGGTCGACGGGTCGCTGAACGTGACGAACCCGATGGGCGGCACGTCGAACTCGCGCGGATCGACGATGCCGATGGCGAGCACGTCGTGGCGCATCGACAGCAGCGACATCGGTGCCGACCACGCGTCACCGCCGAAGTCGGAAATCACGCTGACAAACCCGCGACGCTTGCTCAACGCGGCGACACGCCGCAATGCCTCGGGAAGGTCACCGCGGCCGAGCCCTTCGGTGTCGGGCGATTCGGCGACGGCGCGCAGGATGGCACGCACGTTGTCGCGCCCGAGGCGTGGCGGCGTGATGCGCAGGTGCGGCCCGGCGACCAGCACGGCGCCCAACCGGTTCTGGTTACGAGCGGTCAGGAACCCGACGGTCGCGGCCGCAGCGAGTGCGATCTGCGCCTTCGTGCTGTGTTGCGTGCCGAAGTGCATCGCCGCCGAGAGGTCGACCACCATCCATGCCTCGAGATCGCGATCGGCGATCTGATCGCGCACGTGCAGCTCACGCGTCCGTGCCGTGACGTTCCAATCGATGCGGCGGACGTCGTCGCCCGGCTGATACAGGCGCGACTCACCGGGCTCGCTCCCGTGGCCTGGGGTGATGCCCTGGTACTGGCCGTGCAACTGACCGTCGAGGCGGCGATTGATCGTGAACTCCAACGAGCGCAACAGTTCGGCGATCGAGCCGGGCGTCGGCCCGCTCGGCCATTCGATCGAGCTCGCCTGGCCGGATGTGAGCTTCGTGGTCATCTCAGCTTCGCGGCACGATGTCGTTCGGCTTCGGCGACACCCACATCGTCGGCACGGTGCTGAGGATCCGCTTCAGCACGTTCTCGATCGAGATGTCGCGCGCCAACGCGTCGTACGTGAGGATGAGCCGGTGCCGCAGGATCTCCGGGGCGATGTCGAAGATCTCCTGAGGTGTCGCATAGGTGCGCCCGCGCAGCAACGCCAACGCCTTTGCGCCGCGCACGAGCGCGAGGGTGGCGCGCGGACTGGCGCCCAGCGCGATCACCGGGGCGAGGTCAGCCATCCCCGCCTGCGCAGGCGTGCGCGTGGCCTGCACGAGATCGACGGCGTACTGCTGCACGCTGCGATCGATGAACACCGTGCTGGCCCGGCGCTGCAGATCGGCGAGACCGTCGAGATCGATGACCTGCTCGGGGATCGGCGGCGACACGCTCATGCGATCGACGATCGTCATCTCCTCGTCGGGCGACGGATGCGACATCGTGATCTTCATCATGAACCGGTCACGCTGGGCCTCCGGCAACTGGTACACACCCTCGGATTCGATCGGGTTCTGCGTGGCGATGACGAAGAACGGCGTCGGCACGTGGTAGGTGTCGCCCCCGATGGTGACGTGTTGCTCGGCCATCACTTCGAGGAGCGCCGATTGCACCTTCGCCGGGGCCCGGTTGATCTCGTCGGCCAGCAGGAAGTTGACGAACACCGGGCCCAGCTCGACGTCGAACTTCTCGCTCGACGACCGGAAGATCCGGGTCCCCACGATGTCGGACGGCAGCAGGTCGGGCGTGAACTGGACACGCCCGAAGGTGCCGCCCACCACCTTCGAAAGCGTTTCCGCGGCCAGCGTCTTGGCGAGACCGGGCACGCTTTCGAGCAGGCAATGACCCTGGCTCAACAGACCGACCAGCATGCGCTCGATGAGCCGGCTCTGGCCGACGATCACCTTGCGCAGTTCGAAGAAGACCCGCTCGACGACGAGCGCCGTGGCCTGATCGTCTTGCGGGAGATTGGTCGTGACCGTCATTGGGCTCCGTTCCTCAGGGCGGGAACGGTAGCAACGCGATCAGGAATTTCGGTCGCGGCTTCAGCGCGTCTTCAGGTATTCACACCCGGCTCTCAGGGCAGTCTCACCGATTGGCGTGGGCATCCAGAACCGTTGCCAGGCAGCTCGTGATGCGGCGTGCCGTCGGCAGGTGGAGGTACTCGTTGGGTCCGTGGGCGTTGGCGCCCGGCCCGAGCACGCCGGTGATCACGAACTGTGCGTCGGGGAACATCTCGCCGAGCATGCCCATGAACGGGATCGAGCCGCCTTCGCCGAAGGCTCGCGACTCGTTCCCGAAGTTGGCTCGCGATGCGTCGTCGAGGGCTTTCTGCAACCACTTTGCGAAGGTCGGCGCGTTCCATCCTGGCCCGGAGTGAGCGTCGTCGAACGTGACGTGGGCGCCGTACGGCGGATCGTCGGTCAGGGCGGTGCGCAGCGCCTCGCGAGCCGCCTCGTGATCGCACGTCGGTGGGATGCGGATGCTGAGGTGCAGAGACGTGAAAGGACGCAGCACGTTGCCGGCCGACTCGACCGGTGGGATCCCGTCGACGCCGGTCACGCTGAGCGCCGGATACCACGTACGAGCGAGCAGTTGTTCGGTGAGGTCGGCGACCATCGGCACCGCCCCCTCGACGAACGGGAAGTGCCTGCCGATCGGGAACTCGGCCGCGGTCGCCGCCGCCTGCTCGCGTCGGTCGTCGGGGATCTCCGCGAGAAGTTCGGGCAAGAGCATCCGGCCGTCGAAGCTGTCCTCGATGCGGTCGAGGAGCTCGCGACAGATCCGGAACGACGACGGCACCACTCCACTGGCCTCGCCGCTGTGCACCCCTTCCGTGAGGATCTCGACGCGCAGGGTTCCGCCGATCAGGCCGCGCAGCGAGGTCGTCAACCACCATCGCTCGTAGTCGAGGCAGCCCGAGTCGAGGCACAGCACAAGGCTCGGCGAGCCGATCCGGTCGGCAAGTGCCTGGAGGTAGGCGGGCAGGTCGGGGCTGCCGCTCTCCTCGCTCGCCTCGATCAGCACGACGCATCGGTTGTGGCTCAGCCCGCCGGCCTGTGCTGCCTCGATGGCGAGCACCGAGGCGAACGCCGCGTAGCCGTCGTCCGCACCGCCGCGGCCGTACAACCGGTCACCCTCGATGACCGGCTTCCACGGGCCGAGGTCTTCGCGCCATCCGGTCATCTCCGGCTGCTTGTCGAGGTGGCCGTACAACAGGACGGTGTCGTCGTTCGAACCGTTGCCGAAGGCCGGCACGTCCATCAGGATCACAGGTGTGCGACCGGGCAGTTGATGGACCTCCACCGTCAGACCGGCGACTGCGCGACCCGCACACCACGCCCGGACGAGTTCGACGGCGCGGTCCATGTGCCCGTGCTCGCTCCACTTCGGGTCGAACAACACCGACACGTTCGGGATCTCGATGTAGTCGTGCAGGGCCGGAACGATCTCCTCTGCCCACACGCGGTCGACGTGATCCGTGATGTCGGTCATCGGCGGACGCCGACGAGACGGTCGATCGCCCGCTCGGCCTCGGCCACCATCGCGTCGACCAGTTCGGCGGCAGGGATCAACGAGTCGATCGCACCGACACCCTGTCCGCACGGCATGAACTCCTTCGTCGGGTCGACCTCGGTGCCGTCGGGAAAACCGAGATGATTGGCGCCGGCCTTCGCCGAGGCGACCGCCTGGGCGGGGAACGGTTGCAGCTCCTCGGGATGGGCGTCGAAGTGGTTGGTCCAGTCGTTGCGCACCACGCGACACGTCTTGCCGGTGTACGAGCGGCTGATGACGGTGCCGTCCTCCGCGGTTGCCAGCAGCGCGTCCTTGTAACCGTTCACCGCTCGAGCCTCGGGCGTGGCGATGAAGCGGGTGCCGATCCACACCCCGTCCGCACCGAGGGCCAACGCCGCGGCCAGGCCGCGCCCGTCGAACAACCCGCCGGCGGCAACGACCGGGACCTGCTCGCCGACGGCGTCGACGACCTGCGGTACCAACGAGATGGTGGCGACGGTGCCGGTGTGGCCACCCGCTTCCGTGCCCTGGGCGACGACGAAGTCGACGCCGCTCGCGACCGCGCTGACCGCGTGGCGAACCTTGCCGCACATGCTGCCGACGAGGATGTTCTTGGCGTGCAGCAGATCGATGACCTCGCGTGGCACACCGAGCCCGGCGACGAAGATGCGGGCGCCGCCGTCGATGACGGCCTGGATGCCGCGTTCCACCTGGCCCGGCAGCGCCGTCAACAGGTCGACGCCGAACGGCTTGTCGGTCAGCGCCTTGACCCCGGCGATCTCCTGCGGCAGCTCCTCGTGCGACATGGTCGAGGCGCCCAATGTGCCGATGCCCCCGGCCTCGCTGACCGCCGCCACGAGCCGGTGATAACTCACCCCGCCCATGCCCGCCAGCATGATCGGGTGTTCGATGTCGAGGAGATCGGTCAACCGCGTTCGCATGCGCAGCACCGTATCCAATCCCAATCGAGTGTTTCCTGCCCGCGGGCAGGGTCAGGGTTGGTAGGGGCCGGGTTGGTGGAAGAGGTGGCGGTGCCAGCGGGTGGGGGTGAGGGCGATGGCGCGGGGTTCGTCCTCGAACATCCAGCGGGCGAAGTTGCGGCGCGACCACTCGCTGTTGGCGAGGACGCGGATGGCACCGCGGGCGCCCGTCTCGTGGCTGAGTACACGGCTGAGCATCGCCGACATCTTGTGATCGGCCAGCAGGTGATGGCGCACTGTCGATCGATACTGGCGGGTCACACGGTCAGGTGCCAGCGCACCTCCGGCGATGATCGCTTCCGCCGCGATGCGACCGGTCAGCAACGCCTGTCCGATGCCTTCACCCGTCATCGTGTCGGTGGCCATCGCCGCATCACCGACGAAGCAGACGCGACCGGCAGTCAGCGTCGCTCGGTCGATCCCGGCCGGAATCGGCCATGCGGTGTGCCGATCCTCCAACTCGTATCCGGCCCCGAGGGCTTCGACGATGTGCGGCCGCTGCAACAGGTCTTCCCACTCGCTCTTCATGTCGCGCACCCGGCGCACGCCGTTGCGTTGCACGCCGAACCCGACGTTCGCTCGGCCATCCGGCAGCGGGAAGCTCCACATGTATCCTGGCAGCAGGTCCGGTTCGAACCACACGATCAGGCGCTCGGCGGCAGGGCCGGTGACGTTGCGGGCGTACTGCCGGAACGCGTGCCACTCCCCGAGGTATCCGGGCTCGCCGACGCCCAGTGCTTTTCGCGTCGGCGACCACATCCCGTCGGCGGCGATCACGTAGCGCGCCTCGATCGTGCCGTGCCCGGCGACGTCGACCTCGACCGACGACGGGCCCGACCTGATCCCGTCCAGCGAATGGCCCTGCAACACCTCGGCGCCAGCATCTTCGGCGATGTCGACGAGCGCCGCATCCAGTTCACGTCGTGGCGTGGTCGCCGCGAAGATCCCGTCGGCCGGCAGTGGCAGGCACACCTCGCGTCCCGACGGTGAACGCAACCATGCCGCGTCGACGGTCTTCCAGTTGGGGACCATCTTCGGTTGCAGGCCGAGCACTTCGAGCTCACGAAGCGCGAGGGTCGTCAGCCCGTCACCGCAGCACTTGTCGCGAGGAAACACCGCCCTGTCGATCACGACGACCGACCTCCCGGCGCGCGCCAGCACGGTCGCGGCCGTCGCCCCTGAGGGCCCGGCGCCCACTACGACGACATCGGCGACGGCTGGAATGGGCACCCCGGCACGCTAGGGGTTGACGAGGCCGAGACGGCGGGCCGGCTTGAGGAGTGGTTTCCACACAGCCCTCTGGGCGACGGCCGCGGCGCGTATGTCCGGCAGCAGCGGATACAGCGCGTCGCCCGGGCACTCGGTGAACGACATGTCGCGATGGCCGGCGATGGTGTGCGTGGTCACCACGGTTCCTGTCGCCCACCGCTGCGAGCCGCGCGACACGAAGGTCGTCGTGGCGTCCGGAGAGATGTCGATCGCGTAGCGGCCTCCGAGCCATGCCAGAACGTTGACGAGCGATGTCATCGCCGCCGGCGTCGGCAACTGCGCGGTGAAGTCGCCGAGCATGCAGATCAACTGGGCGAAGCCCTGGCTGCCACCGGTTGCGTCGGCCACGACGGGACCGGTCAGCGCGCCGGCCCGACCTTCCCACACGTCACCGTCGCGACCGATGAAGAACTCGTAGCAGACGTCGCTCCAACCCTTCGCGGCACTGGTGTGGAACGCGTAGGTGGCCTGGATCAGGTTGACGGCACTCGGATATGCGTTGGACGACGCGGTGTGGTGCACCAGGAAGAACTGCGGGGTCTCCGTCGCGATCGGGCCGACCGGCGGCAGGTTCGCACCCCAAGCGTCGCGCGGGTAGATCGACAGGCCTGGAAGGATCTCGACCGCCGGAACGGCCGGCCCCGCGGGCGCGGCGCGAGCGACCGTCGATCCGAGCGCGCCGACGGCAACTGCCGCGCCGACCGCGCTCGCTCCGACGATCGCCTGGCGCCGCGTCACGCGGCCAGTCGATTGGCAGTCACACATCGACGTCACTTTATGATTCGAAGGATCCACTACCTAGTCGAGGATGTTCAATGAGCAAGCTGTGTGAAGGCCGTATCGCAATCGTGACCGGTGCCGGTCGGGGAATCGGCCGCGAGCACGCGCTGAGCCTGGCCGCGCACGGCGCCAAGGTCGTCGTCAACGACCTCGGCGGCAACGTCGACGGAAGCGGTGGCGACCTCAGCCCCGCTCAGCAGGTCGTCGAGGAGATCAAGGGCATGGGCGGCGAGGCGGTTGCCAATGGCGACAGCGTGTCGTCGTGGGAGGGTGCGCAGCGGCTGATCAACACCGCCGTGGAGACCTTCGGCGATCTGCACGTCGTGGTCAACAACGCCGGCATCCTGCGCGACCGCATGCTGACCAACATGACCGAGGAGGAGTGGGACGCGGTCGTCAACGTTCACTTGAAGGGCACGTTCGCGCCCAGCCGTTGGGCCGCGGCCTACTGGCGCGAGCAGGCCAAGGCCGGCAAGCCGGTCGACGGCCGGATCATCAACACCACGTCGGTGAGCGGCATCTACGGCAACCCCGGGCAGACCAACTACGGCGCCGCCAAGGCCGGCATCGCTTCGTTCACCAACATCGCCGCGCTCGAACTGGCTCGTTACGGCGTGACCGTCAACGCCGTCGCCCCCGTCGCCCTCACCCGCATGACCGAGGGGCTCGGGCCTGCGCCGGAGACGGACGAGGAGCGCGAGATGCGCTCGCCACGCTGGATCGCTCCGATCGTCACGTGGCTCGCGTCGGCCGAGTCGAAAGATGTCAGTGGCCGTGTGTTCGAAGCCAGCGGCAACGTGTTGGCGATCGCCGAGGGGTGGGTTCGTGGCCCACGCCACGCGCCCGTCGAGGATCCCAGTGCGCTCGGCCCGGTCGTGCGCGAGCTGGTGGCGAAGGCCCGAGTGAACTCGGGTATGGACGGGGAGCCCGGGGGCTGGCCGCAGCCGAAGTGAATTGACAGGGGACTGTCAGCTGTAGCGCAGCAGGCCCTGGTCGATGACGGCCCGGTCACCGACGGAGGTCGTGAACAGCGCGGTGCCGTCGCCGGACTCCCACATCGACACCGTCAGCGCCTCGCCGGGCAACACCGGCGAGGTGAACCGGCCCTCGATGTGGTGGAAGCGACCGGCGTCGCTTCCGCACAACGTGTGCAGCAGCGCCCGGCCGGTGAAGCCGTAGGTGCACAATCCGTGCAGGATCGGTCGGTCGAAGCCGCCCATCGCCGCGAACGAAGGATCGCTGTGCAACGGATTGCGGTCGCCCGACAACCGGTAGACCAATGCCTGGTCGGGTGACGTCTGGTACGTGACCTGATGATCAGGCGCTCGCTCGGGCGGAACGTTCTGCGGCCCGCTCGGACCGCGGTCGCCACCCCAGCCGCCCTCGCCGCGGATGAACACCGAGGACACGTTGGTGAACATCGGCGAACCGTCCGACACGTCGGTGGCCACTGTCTCCGTCACGACGACTGCCGCCTTGCCCTTGTCGTACATCGCGGTGATGCGGCCCTGCATGCTGACGGTTCCACTGACGGGAATCGGCTTGTGAAACGTGATGGCCTGCTGGCCGTGCACCAACAGGGCCGGGTTGAACGAGCCGATGTTGCGCATCGGCGAACCGCCGCCCCATCCGACCACGACAGCGAACGTGGGGAACACCTGCTGGTCGACACCGTTGGTGTTCTCGGTGGTGTAGGCCAGTTCATCCGTGCCGGCACCGATCCCCACGGCGTACAGCAGCGCATCCTTTGAGTTCCACGAGGCCTCGTGGGCCTCACCGACGCTTCCGACAGCTTCTGGATTGAGTGGCATCGATCGTCTCCCGTACTGGTGGTACGGGAATCGTTCTAGTCGATCAACGAATCGCAGTGCGTAGTTCGGAGACCGCTTTGTCGATGGTGACGTCGCGGCGGTCGCCCGAGCGGCGATCTCTGACCTCGACCACGCCGTCGACGAGGCCACGGCCGACGATGATGATCGTCGGGACCCCGATCAGTTCGGCGTCGTTGAACTTGATGCCGGGCGAGACGCCGACGCGATCGTCGAACAGCACGCGCAGGCCCGCCGCCTCGCAATCCTCGGCGAGGCGTTCTGCCGCGGGGAACTGCGGATCACCGGGCTTGCCGGTGGCGACGATGTGCACGTCGGCCGGCGCCACTTCGGCCGGCCAGATCAGCCCCTTGTCGTCGCAATTCATCTCGGCGATCGCCGCCACGGCGCGGGACACGCCGATGCCGTATGAACCCATCGTGACGACCTGCTGCTTGCCGTTCTGGTCGAGGACGGTGAGCCCGAGCGCGTTCGCGTACTTGCGGCCGAGCTGGAAGATGTGGCCGATCTCGATGCCGCGGGCGATCTCCATCGGTGACTGGCACACGGGGCAGGAGTCGCCGTCGACCACTTCGGCGGCCTCGACAGTGCCGTCGGCGACGAAGTCACGCCCGGCGGTGAGGTACAGCACATGGCGACCCGGTTGATCGGCACCGGTGACCCATTGCGTGCCGTCGACGATCCGCGGATCCAGCAGAAAGCGGATTCCCGCCGGTTTGCCCGCACCGAGGGCGCCCGGACCGATGTACCCCTTGACCAGGTGTTTATTGGCGGCGAAGTCGTCGTCGCCGAACGGGGCGATCTCGGCCGGACCGACTTGAGCCTCGAGCCGTTTCATGTCGACTTCTCGGTCGCCGGGCACGCCGACCGCGAGCGGCTCGACGCGGCCGTCGGGGTGCTTCAGCTTGACGATCACGTTCTTCAGCGTGTCGGCCGCGGTCCAGTCCCGATCCGGCCGACGCAGGTCGTCGCGACTGTTGATGAGATCGACCAGCGTCTGGATGGTGGGGGTGTCGGGCGTGTCGTGCACCATCGCCGGGGGAGCGGAGTCGAACGGGATGGCCTGCGGGACGGCGACCTGCACGGCCTCAGTGTTGGCCGCGTAGTCGCAGTTCGTGCAGCGCACGTAGGTGTCCTCGCCCACCTCCATCGGGGCCAGGAACTCTTCGCTGGCCGAGCCGCCCATCGCCCCGCTCATCGCCGACACGATCACGTACGGCAAGCCGAGCCGGTCGAAGGTGCGCTGGTAGGCGACACGGTGACGCTGGTAGCTCGCTTCCAGGCCCTCGTCCGTGAGATCGAAGCTGTACGAGTCCTTCATCACGAACTCGCGTCCGCGCAACAGCCCTGCCCGGGGCCTGGCCTCGTCGCGGAACTTGGTCTGGATCTGGTAGATCACCAGCGGCAGGTCCTTGTAGCTGCTGTACAGGTCCTTGACCAGCAGCGTGAACAGCTCCTCGTGGGTCGGTGCCAGCAGCATGTCGGCACCCTTGCGGTCCTTCAGGCGGAACAGGTTGTCGCCGTAGTCGGTCCAGCGTCCGGACAGCTCGTACGGCTCGCGGGGCAACAGTGCAGGGAAGTGGACCTCTTGGAACCCGGCCCGGTCCATCTCCTCGCGGATCACCCGCTCGACGTTCTGATACACGATCCAGCCGATCGGGAGCCAGGTGAAGCCGCCCGGGGCCGCCCTGCGGATGTACCCCGCCCGGACCAGGAGACGGTGGCTGGCGACTTCGGCGTCGACAGGGTCCTCGCGCAGCGTACGCAGGAACATCGTCGACAGTCGGAGCACGGCGGTCACCTTTGGATAGGGGGCGGGACGGGGCGAAACACTACCTGCCAGCCGATATACTCGATGAGTCCTTTGAAGTTCGATGAACTGAAGGCGTGGGCCGCACCGGTCCACGCCTTCTTTACTGATAGGCCCGAGATATAGCCCAGGAGAGGAGATGAGATGAGCGACAGCACCACGTTGAACCCGATGTTGAGCAAGGTCGAGCGGCTCATCGTCCCCATCGTCTCGGATCTGCACCTCGAGCTGTACGACCTCGAGTTCCGCGGCGGCACGCTGCGCGTCACCGTCGATCGCCCGGCAGGTGTGGAGGAGGGCCTCGATCTCGAAGCCATCGCCTTGGTCTCCCGGCTGATCGGGCGCGAGCTCGATCACGACGACCCGATGGCCGGGCACTACACCCTCGAGGTCAGCAGTCCCGGTCTCGAACGCAGCCTGCGCACGCCGGCCCACTTCCGACGGGCCATCGGCAAGACCGTGGCGCTGCGACTGCGCGACATCGTCAGCCCCGAAGGCGAGCGCAGCGAACGTCGTTTGCAGGGCGTACTGGTGGCCGCCGACGAGACGGCAGCGACGGTTCGGCTCGACGACGCGGCCAAGACCGAGCGCGTGGTGCCCTACGAGAAGATCGACAGGGCGAAGACAGTTTTTGTGTGGGGCCCGGCCCCGAAACCCGGCAAGGCCCCGAAGGAGAAGAAGTCTGTGAAGGAGGAGCAAGCCCGATGAGCGGTCTCGACATGTCTGAGGCAGTACGGATGTTGGCGAACGAGAAGAACATCTCGGTCGACACGCTGCTGCACGTGCTCGTCGACGCACTGGCGACGGCATACAAGAGGCGCCCCAACGCGGCCGAAGAAGTGATGGTCGAGGTCAACCCCGACACGATGGAGTTCACCTTCACCGCCTACGACGTCGACGAGGACGGCAACTGGGTCAACGAGCGCGACGACACCCCGAAGAAGGAAGAGATGGGTCGCATCGCCGCCCAGACCTTCCGCCAGGTGATGAGTCAGCGGATCCGCGAGGCCGAGCGCGATCGCAAGTTCGAGGAATACGCGAACCGCGAAGGCGACATCGTCACCGGCATCATCCAGCAGACCGATCAGCGCTACACGCTGCTCGATCTCGGGCGCGTCGAGTCGTTGCTGCCGCAGGCCGAGCAGGTCCCGTTCGAGCGTCCGGTGCCCGGCGATCGCGTCAAGGCCTACATCGTCGAGGTCCGCAAGACGGCAAAGGGCCCGCAGATCGTCGTCAGCCGCACCCACCCCGGTCTCATCAAGCGCCTCTTCGAACTCGAGGTCCCCGAGATCGCCGACGGCATCGTCGAGATCAAGGCCTGTGCTCGCGAGCCAGGGCACCGCACCAAGATCGCCGTGTGGAGCAACGACCACAACGTCGACCCGGTCGGCGCATGCGTCGGCGCCCGTGGCGGCCGTGTGCGCATGGTCGTCAACGAGTTGCGCGGCGAGAAGATCGACATCGTGCCGTTCAGCGAGGACTTCGCCGACTACGTCGCCAAAGCGCTGTCGCCGGCCAAGGTCAAAGAGGTCATCATCAGCGACGACGGCACGCAGGCCGACGTGATCGTTCCCGATCATCAGCTCAGCCTTGCGATTGGCAAGGAAGGGCAGAACGCCCGCCTGGCCGCCCGCCTCACCGGCGTGCGCATCGACATCCGCGGCGAGACCCAGATTCCCGACGGCGAGTACGCCGAGGCCGACTACGAAGAGGGCGAGTGGGTGGCCAACGCCGAAACCGGCGAGATGGAGTGGCACGCCGCCGACGGCACGGTGGTCACGCAGGAGCAGTGGAACGCTCAGGCCGCCGCCGATTTGGAAGCGTCCGAAGCCGCCCCGGCCCCCGCCGAGGTCGAGACCGTGACCGAAACCCCGACCGAAACCCCGACACAAGGAGATGGTGACAACGCAGCAGAATGACCTCCGCAGCTCACCGGTGCGCATGTGCATCGGATGCCGAAGCCATCGCCCGCAGGGGCAGCTGGTCAGGTGCACCATCGCAGACGATGGCGCAACGGTCAGCCGCACTTCCGCCGGCCGCGGCGCTTGGGTGTGCTCGATCGAATGCTTCGACACAGCCGTGCGACGCAAGGCCTTCGGCCGTGCGTGGCGGCGCGATGTGCCCAGCAGCACGCTGGATGCGTTGCGGATCCCGTTAGAACGCGTTATCACCAACATGAGAGAATTGACGGCCGCCGGAACCTCCTCCGGCACGCCGACGCCAACGAAAGGCTGAACTGGTTTTGGCGAAGAACATGCGAGTGCACGAGCTCGCTAAAAAGCTCGGAATGACCAACGCCGAAATGATGGCGTTGTGCGAACAGATGGGCGTGGGCGTCAAGACCCACTCCAGCACGCTGATCGAGGCCCAGGCCGATCGGCTGGAGCGTCGCGCCGTTCGCGATGGACTGACTCGTCCCGAGCAACCGGAAGAGCCCAAGCCGGTCAAGAAGACCGCCGCCAAGAAGGCAGCGGCCAAGGCCGCCGCGCCTTCCGAGACAGCTGCGGAAGGTGCAGATACCGACGCAGCCGCGCCGGCACCCGCGAAGAAGGCTGCCGCCAAGAAGGCTGCGGCGCCGGCCCCCGAGGTCGAACCGAAGCCCGAGCCCACGCCCGTCGCTCCAGCGGCTGTCGAACCCGCACCTGCACCCGCTCCCACGCCCGAACCGGCACCCGAACGTGTCGTCGAGCCCGTCACCGCTCCGGAGGTCGTTGCTCCGGCTGCGGAGCACGTCGCTCACGACGACGACGAACCGCGCCGCATCGTCAGCACTCGGCCGGCTCCCGAAGCTCGGCCGGCGGTCGCTGCGACACCTCCTCCGGTCGCAGCCCGACCGTTGCCGACCGATGGTCGCCCCGCGGCGCGACAGACCGCAACTGCTCCCGCTGCCGCCGGAGCGCGTCCGGCCGGGCCCCCGCCCGGCCGACCGACGTCGGCAAGCGGCCGATCCATTCCACCGCCTCCCGGTGGTGGCCGCCCGATGTCGTCGTCCGGTCGGCCGATCCCTCCGCCTCCCGGCGGACTGCGACCCACTGTTCCGGCAGGCGCTCGCGCCGGCGGGCCCAACGGGCCGCGTCCAGGTGGCGGCTTCACCGCTCGTCCCGGCGGACCCGGCGGCCCGCGCCCTGGCGCCGGCGCTCGTCCGACAGGCCCCGGCGGACCACGTCCCGGTGGATTCGCCCCGCGCCCGGGTGGCAATTTCGGTGGCCCGCGACCCGGCCCCGGTGGGCCTGGTGGTGGTCCCGGCGGAGGCCCTGGCGGTGCACGTCCGGGCGGCGGTGGCCCGCGACCGAACGGTCAGCGACGCGCCCCGCGCAAGAAGAGCCGTGCACGTCGTCGTCGCGATTTCGACGACATGCAGCCGTCGTACAACTCCAACTACACGGCCACCAACGCCCCGGTACCCGAGGGCACCATCATCATCGAGCGCGGTGTATCGGCTCAGGAGTTCGCTCCGAAGCTGAATCGCACGGCTGCCGACGTCATCCGCTTCCTGTTGCAGAACGGCGAGATGGTCACCGCGACGATGACGCTCACGGACGAGCAGATGGAGCTGTTCGCACTCGAGGTGGGCGCAGAAGTTCTTCTCGTCGAGCCGGGCCAGCAAGAAGAGCTCGAACTGCAGGCGATGTTCGACGACAGCGATGACGACGACGAGACGCTGCAGACGCCGAGGGCACCCGTCATCACGATCATGGGTCACGTCGACCACGGCAAGACCACGCTGCTCGACAAGATCCGCCACGCCAACGTCGTCGCCGGCGAGGCCGGTGGCATCACTCAGCACATCGGTGCCTACATGATCGATCGCGGTGACGGCGGCAAGATCACGTTCATCGACACGCCTGGCCACGCCGCGTTCACCAAGATGCGCGCCCGTGGCGCACAGGTCACCGACATCGTCGTGTTGGTCGTGGCCGCCGACGACGGTGTGATGCCGCAGACCATCGAGGCCATCAACCACGCCAAGGCGGCCGAGGTGCCGATTGTCGTCGCGGTCAACAAGATCGACAAGGACAACGCCGACCCCGGCCGTGTGCTGACACAACTCGCCGAACACGAGCTCGTTCCCGAGGCGTGGGGTGGCGACACGATCGTCGTCGAGATGTCGGCTCAGCAAGATCTCGGCATCGACGATCTACTCGATCAGCTCGTGGCTGTCGCCGAGGTCGAGGAGCTGACCGCGAACGAGACCGGGCGGGCGAAGGGCATCGTGCTCGAAGCCAACCTCGACACCGGTCGCGGCCCCGTCGCGACCGTGTTGGTCGACAAGGGCACGCTGAAGGTCGGCGATCCGATCGTGGCCGGCGGCTCGTGGGGCCGCGTGCGCGCCATGATCGACGACAAGGGCAATCAGGTCAAAGAGGCCGGCCCGTCGATGCCCGTGCAGGTGCTCGGGTTGCAGAGCGTCCCCAACGCGGGCGACGAGTTCCGCGCCGCTGACAGCGAGAAGACGGCGAAGACGGTCGGAGAGGCTCGTGAGCAGCGTCAGCGCCTGAAGGCCCAGCGCGGCGACGCCCGCGTGCAGAAGGGCGTCAAGCTCGAGGACATCTTCAGCCAGATCCAGGCCGGCGAAGTCGCCACCCTCAACATCGTCCTGAAGGCCGACGTGCAGGGTTCCCTCGAAGCGGTCACCGAGTCGCTGCGTCGTCTGGAACGCGATGAAGTCAAACTGGCATTCGTGCACCGCGCGGTCGGTGGCATCACCGAGAACGACATCAGCCTGGCGTCGACCACCAACGCCACGTTGATCGGCTTCAACGTGCGGCCCGATCGCAAGGCCCGCGACCTCGCCGAGGCCGAGCACGTCGAGATTCGTACGTACGAGATCATCTACAAACTGCTCGAAGACATCGAGCGGGCGATGGTCGGCATGTTGGCGCCCGAGTTCGAAGAGGTCGTCACCGGCGAAGCCGAGGTCCGCGAGATCTTCCGTGTTCCCCGCATCGGCGCGATTGCCGGTTGTCTCGTTCGCAGTGGCCAGATCACACGTGGATCGAAGGTCCGCTTCCTCCGCGACGGCACCATCATCTGGAAGGGCAGCATCCAGTCGCTCAAGCGATTCAAGGACGACGTGCGCGAGGTCCGCGAGGGCTTCGAGTGCGGTATCGGCCTCAGCGACTTCCAGGACCTCAAGCCCGGCGACCTCATCGAGACCTTCGAAGAACGCGAAGTAGCCCGGGTCTGAGCTCCGCCGCGACCGCCTATGATCGCCGGGGAGCGGTCCAGGCGGTAGTGGTGCAGGAGCGTGGGATGAGCGATGCGACCGAGCAGTTCTTCCAGGAACTGGAGGAGCGCGGGTTCGAGCCGCTCGTGGCCAAGTTCACGGGCCGCGTGCGCTTCGAAGTGGTGAACGGCACCGAGACGGATCACTGGGTCGTCGAGATCGACAAGGGCCACCTGCAAGTTTCACGCAATGGCGGCGACAGGGCGTGCTCGATCCGGGGCGACAAGGCCTTGTTCGATCGACTGGCGATGGGCCAGGAGAATGCAATGGCCGCGACATTGCGCGGCGCACTCGTCTGCACGGGCGATGTCGACCTCCTGCTGGCGATCCAACGGATCTTTCCGGGACCGAGGCGATGAAGACGAATCAGGTGAGGATCCTCGACGGCAACACGTTCGTGGTCAGCGACGAACGCGGCGACATCGAGGCGTCGCTCACCGATCCGACGGGGCTGTTCTCGTTCGACACCAGATTCATGTCGAAGTGGATCTTGAGCGTGAATGGTCAACGCCTGACGCCGTTGTCCGTCGACGACCAGAACTACTACGAAGCGCGCTTCTTCTTGGTGCCCGGCACCGGGACGGTGTACATCGACTCCAAGCTGTCGGTCATCCGACACCGCACCGTCGGCGACGGGTTCCAGGAGCAACTGACATTGCTCAACCACGAGCAGACGCCTGTGGACCTCGAGGTCCGCGTGGATGCCGGCAGTGATTTCGCGGATCTGTTCGAGGTCAAAGATGCTGTGCCGAAACGAGGAACCTTCACGCAACGAGTCGAGAACACCGCGCTCGTGATCGCATACCAGCGGGACACGTTCCTACGCGAGGCAGTGATCACGTCGTCGGAACCGTGTGAGTTCGACGAGAACGGCTTCACCTTCCACCTTCGGCTCGACCCGCATCAGATCTGGACGACCGCGATCGACGTCGACACCTACTTCGGCGCAAGCGGCGACAGGTCCGAAGACGAGCCGAGCCTCACATGGCATGCGCGACGCAGGCGCTCGAACGCGGCGCAGAACCTCGCCCGTTGGATCGAGCGGGCACCCCTCCTCGAGTCGGACTGCGACCCGTTGAAGGACACCTACCAGCGCAGCCTCATCGATCTCGCCGCGCTGCGCTTTTCGCCGTTGTCGGCCGGCCACCACACCCTGCCAGCGGCAGGTCTGCCCTGGTTCATGACGATGTTCGGCCGCGACAGCATCTTCACGAGCCTGCAGGCGCTGCCGTTCACGCAAGAGCTGGCGGCGACGACGTTGCGCGAACTCGGGCTGCGGCAGGGAACCCGAATCGACAACTTCCGCGAGGAGGAACCGGGGCGGATCCTCCACGAGATGCGCTACGGCGAGATGACAGCGTTCGAGGAACGGCCACATTCGCCGTACTTCGGATCGGCCGACGCGACGCAGTTGTACATCGTGCTGCTCGACCACTACGAGCGATGGACGGGCGACACCAAGCTCGTACGCGACCTCGAATACGAAGTTCGCGCCGCCTTGCGTTGGATCGATGAGTACGCCGACCTCCAAGGCAACGGTTACGTGTCGTATCAACGACGCAACGAGGAGACCGGGCTCGAGAACCAGTGCTGGAAGGACTCGCCCGACTCCATCTCGTACCACGACGGCACGCTGCCGGGTTTTCCACGTGCGACGTGCGAGCTACAGGGATACACGTACGATGCGAAGGTCCGTGCCGCCCGCCTTGCGCGTGAGATCTGGCGCGACGAACAGTTCGCCAACGAACTGGAGCGCCAAGCAGCCGACCTGAAGCGTCGCTTCAACCGCGACTTCTGGGTCGAAGACGGCCAATACTTCGCCGTAGCGCTCGAGGCCGACGGTCGAAAGGTCGACTCGCTCACATCGAACATCGGCCATCTGCTGTGGAGTGGCATCGTCGACAAGTCGAAGGCCAAAGCGGTTGCGCGTCACCTCATGGGTGACCGCTTGTTCTCTGGATGGGGCGTGCGCACGTTGGCCGAGGGCGAAGGCCGATACAACCCCATCGGCTACCACGTCGGCACGGTGTGGCCCTTCGACAATTCCTTCATCGCCTCGGGTTTGCGGCGCTACGGCTTCAAGGCAGAAGCCGCGCGTATCGCTGATGGCATCCTCGACGCCGCCGCGTTCTTCGAGGGTCGGCTGCCCGAGGCCTTCGGCGGGTACCCGCGCCAGATGACCAAGTATCCGGTGCAGTATCCGACGGCCTGCAGCCCGCAAGCGTGGTCGACTGGAACTCCGCTGATGCTCCTGTCGACGATGCTCGGTTTGCAACCGGTCGGTGAGCAGCTCGTCGTCGATCCGGCCCTTCCCCAGTCGATCGGTCGACTCGAGCTCCTCAACATCCGCGGCCGCTGGGGCCTCATCGACGCGTTCGGACGCGGTCGTGTCGACACCTCACGTGCGCCGCGGGGACGTTCAGCGCTCTAGCGGCGCTACCGGAACAGGCGGAACTCGAGGCCGTCCGGGTCGGCCATATCGACCCGATCCGCACCCTGTCGGTTGGCGTCGATCAGGGTCGCGCCCAGCGAGACCAAGCGGCGCGCTTCGGCTTCGCGGTCAGCCGGTCGGAGCGGGGCGATCTCCAGGTGTAGGCGACTCGGGGAATGCTTCGCCGGGATCGGCGGTCCCCAGGTGACGAACGCGCCGCTGCCGTCTCCCTCTCTGATCGCGGTTTCGCCGTCCTGATCCCAGACCAACGGCCGGCCGAGCACTGCGCTCCAGAAGACTCCGACATCTCGCGAGCCGTCGCAGGTGATCGATCCGAGTCGGCCGCATCCGGCGAGGAACTTGTTGGTCGGCTCGATCAGACAGAACTCGTTGCCGTCGGGATCGGCGAGAACGACGTGCTTGTCGTCGGGACCCTGGCCGACATCGACGTGGCGAGCGCCGAGCCCGAGCAGGCGTTCGACCGACTCGGATTGGTCGTCGAGCGAAGCGGTCGTCAGGTCGAGATGGATCGGGTTCTTCACCGTCTTCGGCTCCGTCACTGCCCGAAAGACGAGGTGGAATCCGGTGTCGTCGGTCGGCATCAGAGGGATCTCGTCGCCGGCCGCACCCTCGATCTTCCAACCCAACGCCTCCTCCCAGAACCTTGCGAGACGAGGTGGGTCGTTGGCGTCGACGGCAAGCGCGACGAGTCGGCAGGTCATCATCACATCGTGCCACTACGTTCGAGTGGGTGGACGACGAGTTACGCGTGAGCCGTCGCGCCGAGATCGCCGGATTGCGTCGCCTCGCCGCGACCGCTCTCGACGCGTACGAGCTCGACGATCCACGTATCGCGCTCATCGCTCATCGCGAGAACACGACCTTCCGAGTGACCACGTCGACCGGCCGCGAGTACCTGCTGCGGGTTCATCGGCCCCATCGGCACGGACGCGGCGTCGATTCCTCGGCAGCTGTCAGATCGGAGTTGGAATGGCTCGTCGCCCTCCGCGCCAACACGTCCCTCGCAGTCCCGGACCCCGTCCGTACTGTCGAGGGCGAGCTTTCGACGAAATGTTCGGCCGACGGTGTGGATGGATCGCGGGTGTGCTCACTGCTGAGGTGGATGCGCGGTCAGAACCGCACCAAGTCCGCGCGGCCGGTTCATCTCCGTCGTGTCGGCCAGACGCTGGCGCAGTTGCACAACCACGGCGACCTATGGCGACCGCCCGATGGCTTCGTGCGAATTCGCTGGGACCGCGAGGCATTCTTCGGGAACACGATGCGCTACGGCGAGGTCGACGCCGCTGACTGCTGGAAGTTGTTGCCGCCGCAACTGCGTTCCGACTTCGAACGTGTAGCCGACGAAGTCGGCCGGATCATGCGGCGGCTCGGCGAAGGCCCGGATGTCTTCGGGCTCATCCACGCCGACGCGCATCTGGACAACGTCCTCTTCGACGGTGGGCGCGCGTGTCTGATCGACTTCGACGATTGCGGCTTCGGCTATCGGATCTACGACGTCGCGGTAGCGCTGTGGGAATACCGCCATCGCGACGACTACTCCGACTATCGAGCGGCGTTCATCAACGGGTACAGGGCGCACCGACCGCTGTCCGACGACGAGTTGCGACACGTCGACCCGTTCATTGCCGCTCGCGAGGTCGCGTTCGGACTGTGGCTCGTCGGCATGGCCGAGTCGCGTCCGGCCCTTCGCGAGAACGTCGCGTCGGAGCTGGCGTTCGTCGAACGAGGCCTACGAATGGTGCTCGACGGAGGCCGCCGGTAACCTCGACGCATGGCCGATCTCGAGTTCTTTCTCGATCCGGTGTGCCCGTGGGCCTGGATCACCTCCCGTTGGATCACCGAGGTCAAGCAGCTGCGGCATTACGAGGTGCAGTGGCGCTTCATCTGCCTGAAGATGATCAACGAGCATCGCACCGACGATTGGTACACACCCGAGTACCGCGCCGGTCACATGGCCGGCCTGTACGGTCTTCGCGTTGCCGATCAAGTGCGCATCGACTTCGGCAACGAGCAGGTCAGCGCGCTGTACACGGTGCTCGGCGAGGCGATCCACCACGACAAGCGCCGCCCGGAGATCATCGACGACCCTGTCACCGCGATGGAAGGCTTCCTGAAGGCGGCCGATCTTCCGCCCGGTCTCGCCCAGGCCGCGCTCGACGAATCGCACGACGCGTACATCCAGTCCGAGACGGCGCTGGCGTTCGAACGAACCGGCAAAGACGTCGGCACACCGATCATCACGTTCCACCCCGGACAGGACGACGAAGCCAGCTTCTTCGGTCCGGTGATCGCCCAGATCCCGCGCGGCCAGGCGGCTCTCAAGTTGTGGGACGCGGTCGAGATCGTCGCCACGACGAGCGGCATGGCCGAGTTGAAGCGCTCCAATCGGGCCAAGCTCAACTTCGACTGACCGTTCCCGGCACCGTTGCAGCGTGGATAGGGTGACGAACATGTTCGTGTTGGCCCTCGAGGTCGATGTGCACATCACCCACTCTCGTTCGTTGAAGGACAAGCGTGGTGTGATCCGCTCGATCGTCGACGGGGCCCGCAACCGATATCACGTCGCCGCGGCTGAGGTGGGCGACGAGAACCTGTGGCAACGCGCCCAACTCGGGTTCGCGGCCGTCAGCAACAGCCAACGACACACCACCGAGGTGATCGACGAGGTCAGCAGATTCGTGTGGTCGTTCCCCGAGATCGATGTGCTCGACGAGGAGAGGACGTGGTTGTCGTGACCAAGCCACGGCGGGCTGCGGCCCCGTCACAGCATCGCTATCCGCGCACGGCGCGGCTCAACGAGTCGCTGCGCGAGGTGATCGCCGAGGCGTTGACGCGCATCGACGACGAACGACTGGACATGGTCACGATCACGTCGATCGATGTCGACCCGGAGATGAACCGGGCGATCGTCTACTTCGACTCGCTGCTGGGCGAGGACGGCGACGCCGACATCCTGACGGCGCTGTCGAGTCATCGGGTACGACTGCAGTCGTTCGTCGGCCGCGAGGTGCGCTCGAAGAAGACCCCGATCCTGTCGTTCAAGCCCGACGAGACGATCCGCGCCGCCGAGCGCATCGAGCGGATCCTGCACGACAAGGCGACGATGCCCGAACGCCCGCCCGAGCCCGCAGATCTCGAGGTGGACGCCGGCGGCGATGGCGCGACGTAAGCCGCCGACCACGCACGGCCTGGCGGTGGTCGACAAGCCGGCGGGGGTCACCAGTCACGATGTCGTCGGGACGTTGCGAGGTGTGTGTGATGCTCAGAGACTTGCTTGGCAGACTGTGGGTCGGGAGCGCACCGCTACCGATTTGCGCTTCGGAGTCGATGAGCGTGACTGAGAAGCCGTCTCCAAGTCTTTGAAGCAACAGCGGCAGGGCAGCAGCGCCAATCACTTCGAGCTCATTCAACGGCCGCGACAGCCAGCGCAATGTCGGTACCGCTTGGCGGATGTCG
>Ga0207648_10001508_pt1 | contig 25663 bp, 20 predicted proteins | sample KBSMisM32_FD_184310 | JGI IMG/M metagenome (GOLD analysis project Ga0207648, IMG submission 184310) | Miscanthus rhizosphere microbial communities from Kellogg Biological Station, Michigan, USA - KBS Miscanthus M3-2 (SPAdes) (version 2) | ecosystem: Host-associated > Plants > Roots >... | reverse complement strand
GGTCGCGGGTGGTGGTGCGGTACGGGCAACCCACCAGTCGCTCGCCGACGAGCTCGGCAGCGTCCGCGAAATCGTCAGCCGGCTGTTGAAATCGTTCGAGGACCGCGGCTGGGTCAACCTCGCGCGCGAGCGCATCGAGATCGTCGACCGGACGGCACTCGAAGCGCTGGCGAAAGCCTGACGCTGCACACGCCACACTCACCAAGAGGATTGCCATGCTCCGAAGCATTGTCGTGTTTGTCGCCGCAGCATGTGCCGCAACCGGCGTGGATGCGCAGGAATCCCGTCTCGACGCGATCCAGAAGAGCGGGACTTTGCGCGTCTGCACGCCGGGCGATTACCAGCCGTTCAGCCTCGTCAAGGCCGACGGAAGCTACGAGGGCATCGACGTCGACCTCGTGCAATCGATGGCCAAGGCGCTCGGCGTCAAGGTCGAGTTCGTCAAATCACCGTGGCCGCAACTGATGGATACGTTCGTCGAGAAATGCGATATCGGCGTGGGCGGCATCTCGGTGACGCTCGATCGGCAGAAGCGTGCGTTCTTCACCGAGCCGTACATGGTCAACGGCAAGGCGCCCATCACGAAGTGCGAGAACGTGCAGAAGTTCCAGACCGTGGCCGACATCGACAAGCCCGGCGTCACCGTCATCGAGAATCCGGGCGGCAGCAACGAGCGGTTCGCGCGGGCGAACTTCAAGCAGGCGAAGATCGTCATCTTCAACGACAACACGAAGATCTTCGACGAGATCCTCAAGGGCAACGCCGATGTGATGATCTCCGAGTCGGTCGAGACGATCGTCCAGCAGAAGCTGCATCCCGGGTTGTGCGCGGTGAACCCCGGCAAGCCATTGCAGTACGGCGAGATGGCCTACCTGCTCCCGCGCGGCGACGGCGTGTTCAAGGCGTGGGTCGACCAGTGGCTGCATCTTGCCAAGGCCACCGGCGACTATGATCGGACGACGAGCGCCTGGCTCAAGTGAAGGAAAGCGTTCCGGCGGACGAGAGCCGCAACGGTCGCGGGCGGGATCCGGTGATCGACCTCAATCCGCAGGCCGCACAGATGGCCGACGAATCGATGGTGCGCACGCTCGCCGCGCAGGCGCGGGCCATCTGGCCGCAGGAGGCGCCGCTGCTGCTGCGTTACCGCTTGCCGCAGGAGCCGGCCGTTCTCGATGCCGGATGCGGAACGGGCGAGGGAGCGTCGCGGCTTGCCGAGCTCTTCGGATCGGCGCGCGTGCTCGGCGTCGACATCATCGATGCGCATCTCGACGTCGCGCGATCGCGCTACGCGCGGCTTGCGCCGCGGCTGTCGTTCTCGCACCAGAGCCTCTACGCGCTGGACGCCGCCGACGAAGCGTTCGATCTGGTGGCATGCCGCCATGTGTTGCATTCGATTCCGCACACCGATCGCGTGCTCGCCGAGCTGCTGCGCGTGACAAGGCGCGGCGGCTACGTTCACATCATTGCCGAAGACTACGGAATGATTCACTTCGACGAGCAAAGTGGCGTACGCGACTTCTGGAGCGTGGCACCCGCTGCGTTCGGTGCCGCAACGGGCACCGATCTCTTCGTGGGTCGCAACATCGTCCCGCTGCTGTCGCAGCTCGACGTCGACGCGATCACCGTCGACTACGCGATCGTCGACACGCTGCGCGTGCCGCGCGAGACGTTCGGCGACATGCTGGAGGCGTGGCGCGACGGATTCGTCGATCCAATCGCCGAGCTCACGCCGCTGTCGCGCGAAGCGACAGCCACCGCCTTCGAGCGGATGATCGCAACCGTGCGCAATCCGCCTGGTTACGCGGTGTGGATGGTGCCGATCGTCAGCGCGCGAAGGCGCTGACGATGTGGCTTGCGCCGACTTGACCGGCTCTCACTCCTGCCGCTCGAGGAACACGCCCAGCATCGCCAGCGCCTTCTCGCCAAGCGGACGGTTGCGCCATTCCTCGTAGGTGACCGGGCGGCTGACGGCGATGTCGCGCTCGAAGTCGGCATGGAGACGCAGGGCAAGCACCGGGTCGATCAGCACGATGTTGACCTCGTCGTTGAGGTCGAACGAGCGGCTGTCGAAGTTCGTCGAGCCCATGATGCAGCAGGCGCCGTCCGCGACGAGGATCTTGGCGTGGATCATCCCGGGCTGGTATTCGAGCATCTCGATGCCGGCCTCGAGCAATTCGCCGTAGCGCCGGCGGCTCGCGCGGCGCACGAGCGGATGATTGTTGGCGCGGCCCGGCGTCATGATGCGGATGCGCACGCCGCGTCGCGCCGCGGCGATGAGCTCTCGCCGGGCGCTCGCATCGGGCAGGAAGTACGGCGAGTTGATGTCGACCGACACGCGCGCCGCCGCAAGCACCACCTGGAACAGCACGCGCGCCGGCGACGAGCGTGCGGGCGACGGCGTGCCGACCACGATCAGGCCGGGACTGCCGATCGAGGGGGGCGCTGCCATGCCCGGGAATACGGCATCGTCGGCGAGGATCTCACTCGTCGCCTCGAGCCAGTTCTCGGCGAACGCCGTCTGCAGACCGCAAACAAGGTCGGCGGTGACCCGCAGCATCGAGTCGCGCCACGCGCGTCCCTTCGCCGGGTCGAGCCAATGCGAAGCGATGCCTGCGCCACCGACAAAACCGATGTTGCCGTCGACGACGATGATCTCGCGGTGCGTGCGGTTGTTGAACCGCTTCAGCGTGTACCAGCGAATGGGCTGGTACCACGCCACCTGGCCGCCGGCCACTCGCAGTTCCGCGAAATAGCGATCCGGCGTCGGAAAGCTTCCGATCGCGTCGACGATCACGCGCACGCGCACGCCTGCCTTCGCGCGTTCGGTCAGCGCAGCGAGAAATCGGTCGCCGATCGCGCTCGGATGAAATATGAATGCGACGATGTGGACGGTCTTGCGCGCCGTGCGAATCGCGTCGAGTTCGGCGCCGTAGAACATCGCCCCGTTGGTCAGCACGTCGACCCCCGCGGCGTCGCGAACGTCCGAATCGGTGATCGCGCCAACGAGCCGCAGGAATTCGCGCGAATCCGGCGCAGGGACCGGCGGGTCGACGCGATAGGAGAGGCCGGGCTCGAACAGCACGAGCAACAGCAACGCGCACGTCACGAGCGTGGCGAGGATCAGTGCGAGCTCAAGCGCCACTTGTCAGATGCATGTCACGAAGTCGCCGACGAGTCACGGACCGTCGGTGGCACACGCGCGGAGTCGGTTTCAATCCGAACGCATGGACTGATGCGTACGGCCGCGTAACCGGGACTACCAGCCGAGATCGCCCCAGGTGACGCCCAGGAAGGGATCGGACAAGTCGCGCGCCGATGCCTCTTTCATCTCGTCGGTCCGCTTCGCGCGGTACGCGCTTGAGTCTTTCGCCGCCTGCGTCGAGTCCGCTACGCGATGTTCCGGGTGGCGTTGCACATACGTGTCGTATTCCTTGGGGCCTCCAACGTAGATCTGCTTGCCCGGCGCATCCGGATAGATGAAATATTTCTTGCCGGTGCGCTGCATCGCCCTGATCTTGCCCGCCGGGAGCCCGCGCACCCAATCCTCCTGCACCTTCGTCGTTGCCGTCAGCACCTTGAAGCCGGCGTCCGATAGCGCGCTCTTGTCGATCGGCGTCTTGGCAGCGGTCGCGGCGACCGCGGGGCTCAAGAACAGCAGCGTCAATAACAGCGCTGCCAGTACGTTCAACACCGTCATCCAGCGCGAGTCGGGGGAAGGCTTCATCGGGATCAGTCCTGTGGTTGTGTGCTGCGGAAACGGTCGCTATCTTACCGCCGGCATCAGCTCAGCTTCACGGCGAATCCGCGCGCCACAGCGGGTCGCGCCATCATCGTCTCGTACCAGCGCTTGACGTTCGGGAACTCGGCGAGATCGACTTTGTGCCGGGGGTGGCGCCACGCCCAGCCCAGGATCGCGAAGTCCGCGATCGACAGCGCGTCCGCGAAGAACTCGCGCCCCGCCAGCCGGCCGTCCATCACCGCATACAGGCGTCGCGTTTCCTTGGAGTAGCGCTCGAGCGCGTAGCGGCGATCACCTTCGTCGTCGACGGTCAGGAAATGATGGACCTGGCCGGGAATCGGGCCGAAGCCGCCGTGCTGGAACATCAGCCATTCCAGCACCGGTATGCGGGCCTCCAGATCCGGCGGCCAGAACCTGCCGGTCTTTTCACCGAGGTAGATGAGGATCGCACCGGACTCGAAGATGCTGACCGGCTTGCCATTGGGGCCGTCGTGGTCGACGATCGCCGGGATCTTGCCGTTCGGACTGATCTTCAGGAACTCCGGCTCGCGCTGCTGTCCCTTGCGGATGTCGACGACTCGCACCGTATAGGGCAACCCCATTTCCTCCAGCGCGACGCTTATCTTGCGACCGTTCGGCGTATCGAACGCATGCAGCTCAACGGACACTCGGCATCCCGGTCGTGGTTCGATGCATTGCGCTGGTCACCTCGAAGGCTCTTCCGCTATGGTTGCAGGTCGCTGCACCGCTTCGGTATCTTCCAGGCCCATACACTTCAGGAGAACTCATGTTCGACCACGTCAAATTCGGAGCCAGCGACTACGCAGCGAGCAAAGCGTTCTTCCTCAAGGCACTCGAACCGCTCGGCGTAGCGGTTGTCTCGGAGGGGTCCGTAACCTACGGTGTCGAGCTTAGCCAACCCAATGGTAAGGCTTCATTGTGCCTGTACCAAACCAAGGAGAAGCCGGCGCATCTTCACCTGGCGTTCGCGGCCGAGAATCGCGAGCAAGTCGAAGCCTTTTATCGCGCGGCTCTGGAGGCGGGTGGCAGGGACAATGGTGCGCCTGGTCTGCGCCCGCACTACCATGCGAACTACTATGCAGCTTTCGTCATCGGTCCGGACGGGCACAACATCGAAGTGGTTTGCCACGAACCCGAGGCCTGACCGTTCCATCGAGGGGACCTCCATAAGCTGGCTTCGTCCACTTGCGGCCGGCCCTCAAGTCAAGCGTTAGGTGTCGGAAGACTCACTCCGTTGGGCGCACACCATGACTACGAGAACCGCATCCTGCAGCTGTGGCCAACTTACTGCAACGACCAACGAGGAACCCATTCGAGTGTCGGTGTGTCACTGCCTTGCCTGCCAGCGTCGGACGGGGAGCGTTTTCGGGGCACAAGCCCGATTCCGCCGAGGTGCAGTTGCAGTCAAAGGCGAGTCGACGCAGTACCTACGCATTGGCGACGAGGGCAACAAGATCACCTTCCACTTTTGCCCCAAATGCGGCGCGACGGTCCACTACCAGATAGAAGGTTGGGACGACAGGATTGCAATACCCGTTGGCGCGTTCGCAGAGCCGGGGTTTCCCGCGCCGACCTTCTCGGTGTATGAAGAGCGCAAGCACGCTTGGGTGGGGCTGCCTGAGAACATGCAGCGCATGGGTTAGCGGATGCGCCGACGCCGGACCTGGCGTTCGACTCCTTCCTAGCGCGCACTTTATACGGCCGCAACTCGCAGAACTTCGATGAATCGTGGCCAAGCGCGTGCGCGCGCCTTATCGGTGCCGGCCGCCAGCTTGCGTGGGGGACGATCAAGAACCGCGAATACTCGGAGCGGGCCGCCGTCGATTGGCCAAGGCGCTGAGCCGGTCAGCCCGGAATCTTAGGGGATTCTTCCCGCGGCTGTCCTTCTCGCTGGTCGCGACCGCGATTTGCGATCTGAGAGCAAATCCCTGCGATTACCATTGCTCCTAAGCCCGCACCGATCGGCGACGAAAGACCGCCGCCGTTGACGTATCGATAGACAACAATGGCAACGAGAATAGCGCCAAGGACAAAGGCTACGATGGAAGCGAGCCGTAAAACGCGTTGTTCGGACGTCATCGATTCCTCGGTAAGGTTTTCGGCATTGGAACCGAGCGGGCGCCGCTCGGACATCAGCAAGCCACCGATATGCCTGTACGCAAACGGCTGACTAGCAACGTAAGCAAAGGCGGATGGGCACATGAACGTGAATGCCGAAACGGTTCCCTAGAACCGCACAGCGGCCGTCCTGCGCGGCCGTCGTCGATAGTCGTTGCACGCGCTTCGCGCGGATCGCGGGTCGTCCGCGCATGCCCCGCCTCGAACTCTTTCTCTTCCGCGACCACGACCGGGTGACCGGCAAGTAGGTTAGGGCGCGTTACGTCGCAAACGACACGAGATCACCGCGCGCTACATCGAATGGAGATCATCGGACCACCCGAGACACTGACGGGCGCGGTGCCTGTCACGGCCAGCGTCAGTTATGGCCTGACGGATTTGGAGTCGTTCTCAGCTACGCTAGACGCGGCGCAAAGCCTGCTGACACTTAGCTTTAAAACGGACCGAAGTCCTCGCTGATTTTTTGGGGTTGACAAGTGTGGTGCTCACGTCTACATCGACGGGGAGCGCCGCGGTCGAACACTGTTTCATTGACGACAGCGGTAAGGACGGACCACGGGAGCGGTGCTTCGCAGCAAGTACGGGCACTCTCATCGCGACGAACTCAGCGCCGGAACCGTTCATCATTCCGCTGCTCGTTATCGGGCTGGGGATGGCCGGCTTTGGCTATCTGGGCATTGGATACGAGCATCTGAAACGACGGCGCGCGCGCACAGCGTGACCTAACGCAATTAAGCGCACGCGACACTACGACGTGGGCCGTTCGTTATTCGGTAGCTCGGTTCCGTCCGCATAAAACGGTTGACGCCACCTGAACACGGCGTACTCGGGATCGGAGCTCAAGGAACGCGACTTGGCAGCACGATAAAAAAGCCCCGCGATTGTAGACGGGGCTTTCTAGTTTTGCCGGGCCAAACGACTAAGGGGCGGGTCGGAATGCTTTCGCATTGCGCGCCTTTGCCATCCGGGGGGCGGAAGGACTCGGATGTATCTCGTTTTCCTTGGTGTTCCTCGCGTCGCTTCGTTGAAGCCAATTTAGGCGATCGGGTATTCCGCGACGACGGAGGAATACGCACCGATACTGCGGAATATTCGCGTTGACGTCTGCGCGACAGTCTGCCGCGCCAGATCGACCTAGGGGACGCGCAAGCGCCGCGTACTTAGTCAATGCGGTGTGCAGTGCCCGCGCAGCCGCGTCGATCTGGTCCATCTGCGGTAGCCTTCTCGGCCTTTTTGCTGGCACGCTGCTGGCAGCGCCCGGATGGGCGATTCCGGCATCGAACTAAGTTATTGATTTTGTGGTCGGGGTGAGAGGATTTGAACCTCCGGCCTCTACGTCCCGAACGTAGCGCTCTACCAGGCTAAGCTACACCCCGAATGCGGCAGGATCCGCGGCAGGCGGCGCTCGGGAAATCAGTACGTGCGTTGCGCCGCGAAAGTCGATAATTGTAGCAGACTGGCCGCAGCCGGCGACGCGGGCAAACCTGCCACGGCTGCTGCAGCCGCGTCGCTTTCCTCCTTGGCGCGCTGGCGCGCGTAGTCGAGCGCGCCGGTACGGTGCAGCGCGGCGACGACCGGCGCGAAGTCGGTCAGGCCGCCGCCGGCGATCGCATGCCGGATCACATCGGCTTCCTCCGGTGTCCCAACAGCCAGCGCGCGGATCAGCGGCAGGGTCATCTTGCCTTCGCCGAGGTCGTCGCCGAGGTTCTTGCCGATCTGCGCCGCGTCGCCGGAATAGTCGAGCACGTCGTCCATGATCTGGAACGCAGTGCCGAGATGCATGCCGTAGCGCGCGAGAGCATCCTCGCACTCGCGTGCCGAGTCGCCGAGTACGCCGCCAAGACGCCCCGCGGCTTCGAAGAGCTTCGCCGTCTTGCGCTCGATGACGGCGAAATACGCGCGCTCGTCGATCGCCGGGTCTCCGGCGTGCATCAATTGCAGCACTTCGCCTTCGGCAATGAGGTTTGTCGCGTCGGCGACGATCGCGAGCACGCGCATCCGGTTCACGCCCACCATCAGCTGGAACGTCCGCGAATAGAGGAAATCGCCGACGAGCACGGCGGCCGGATTGCCGAAGTGCGCGTTGGCCGTCGCATGTCCGCGCCGCAACTGCGATTCGTCGACGACGTCGTCGTGCAGCAGCGTTGCCGTGTGAATCATCTCGATCGCCGCCGCCAGCGTGTGGTGATCGCGGCCCCGGTATCCGCATGCGTTGGCCGCGAGCAGCAGCAACGCGGGCCGCAGACGCTTGCCGCCGCCGCCGATGATGTAGTCGGCCACCTGGCGGATCAGCACGACGTCCGATGAAAGACTCTCGCGCAGCACGCGATCGACCGCGGCCAGGTCGCTGCCTATTACGGGATTCAGGAAGTCGAGGGTCACGAACGGGACAGTTGCGGCGGAGGCCGGAAATAAGCGAAACTGAGGCGGGCGGCAGGTCGCGCCTGTCGAAAGGCAAAACGAAGCATTCTACCGAAGTCTGGTCGCTCCCTCGCCAAGCGGTGAGCCCGTCTGCGGTCGCAAGGGCGCGTACTTGCTCAGGCGGCTCGAAACACGTTATAATCCAAGGCTTTCCGCTCGTATGTGGCCGCTATTCCCGGCCGCACCGACGGGCGCTGCTCACTCCAGAGCGCAAACAGGGCGGCATCGTGGCCGCTTCCACTGAACACAGGAGTTCCATTCATGTACGCGGTCGTAAAAACCGGCGGCAAGCAATACAAGGTCGCCCCCGGCGAAAAACTCAAGATAGAACAGATACCGGCGGACGTGGGCGCGGAAGTGGTCCTGGATCAGGTGCTGATGGTCGGCGAGGGCGAGACGGTTCGCTTGGGCCAGCCCAACGTCGCGGGTGCGACGGTCAAGGCCACCGTCGTCGCGCATGGCCGCGGCGAGAAGATCCGGATCTTCAAGATGCGGCGCCGCAAGCACTACCAAAAGCACCAGGGGCATCGGCAGAACTACACCGAGCTCCAGATCGACGCGATCGTCGGCTGAGGAACGAACCATGGCACACAAGAAAGCAGGCGGCAGCTCGAGAAACGGCCGCGACTCGGAATCGAAACGGCTTGGCGTCAAGGTCTACGGCGGCGAAGCGATTCGCGCCGGCGGAATCATCGTCCGCCAGCGCGGCACCCGCATCCACGCGGGCGTCAACGTGGGACTCGGCAAGGATCACACGCTGTTCGCGCTCGTCGATGGCAAAGTTTCGTTTCGCGTGAAGGGCGAGCGCCAGCACAAGTACGCGAACGTCGAGCCCGCGACCGAGACCGCGTAACGCGCGCGTTCATCGAATCGACTGCAAACCCCGCCGCGCGCGGGGTTTTTGTTGGGTGCGTCGCGAGAACGCTGGAAACGACGCTACCTGCGCTCGATCCACCACAGCATCCCCACCGCAATGGCCGTGAAGAGCGCGAGCGGGAACACGGCGGCGAACAGCGGCGGCCAGTCGTTCAGCACGCCGAGGTTCGAGAACAGCCGGCCGAGCAGGAAAAACGACAGCCCGATCATCGTGCCCGCGAAGATGCGGAACCCCACCCCGCCCTGGCGCCGCTGGAAGTGCGCGAACGGCAGCGCCAGCACCATCATCACCAGCACAGCCAGCGGGTAGAAAACCTTGTTCCAGAACGCGATCTCGAAGCGTGACGTCTTCTGCGCGTTGTTGCCGAGCACGCGGATGTTGTCGTACAGCGTGCCGAGCTCGAGACGCTCGGGCGTCACCTGGTAGACGTTGAGGATCGACGGCCGCAGCACCGTCGTCCACATGAACACGGGCGCCGTCGTTACGCGCGTCGCGTCGGCACCGATCTCGGTGGACTTGACGTTCTCGAGCTTCCATTGGCCGTTGCCGGCGAACGTTCCCGACTGCGCGACGCGCACAACCTTGAGCCGCAGGTCGTCGCCGAACTCGTACATGCGCACGCCGGACAGCGTCATGTCGGCCAGCACCGTGCGGATGTTGACGAACGTCAGGTCCTGCTTGAACCAGAAGCCGGACGCGAACTGCTGCGCGACGACCCGCGTGGCGGCGTCGCCGGACGAGCGGACCGTCTGTGCGATCCGCTCCGCCGGCGGCGCGACGTATTCGCCGGCCAGGAACGTGGCCGCGGCGAGCGGGATGCCGACGCGCAGCACCGACCATGCGACGCGCGCGAGCGACATGCCGGATGCCCGCATGACCGTGTACTCGGAGTTGGCGACGAGCTGCGACATCGCGAACAGCGTGCCGATCAGTGCAGCCACGGGGAAGAGCTCGTACAGCCGCGAGGGCAGGTTCAGCGTGACAAACAACAGTGCGCGGCTGATCGTGTAGTCGCCGCGACCGACGTCACCCAGTTCGTGGATCAGGTCGAAGAACGCGAACAATGCGAGCAGCGCGCAAAAGATCAGCAGCGTTGCGAACAGGACGTCGCGGCCGATGTAGCGCTGCAGTGTCTTCATCGGCGCAGGGTGCGGGGCAAAGGCGACGACCGCATCGGATCGTCAGGCGGGCGCTGGTCGGCGCCCGCGCGGGAAGAGCCCGCTCACGGATAACTGCTGACGAAAGAGCACCACGACCACGAGAAGCGCCGTCACGTGCGGCAGCAGCAGGCCGGACCAAAGGTCGAGCTTTCCCTGCGCGATCAGGCTCTGCACGATGTTGAGGCAGTTGCTGTAGAGCATGTACAGGAATGCGGCGGCAACGAGGTTGAACGAACGTCCCATGCGTGGGTTGACGTAGGCGAGCGGCACGGCCAGCAGCGTGAGCATCAGCGCCGAAATCGGAACCGAGATGCGCCAGAACAGCTCGGCACGCTCGATCCGGCCATCGGAAACCACGAGTGCGGCGGTCGGAATTGCCTTCGACGAGGTCGGCAACTCCCGGACCTCGCTGGGCTCGATGCGCCGGCCGAGCTGCTCGAACTCGAGAACGCGGTAATCGGCGGTCCCCGGCGTGCCCTGGTAGCGGCGGCCGTGCTCGAGCACGATGAAGCGGTCCCCGTTGGGCATTTCCTCCAGCTTCCCGCGCGCAGCGACCGTGGTGGCGTCCTGCTTGTCCTCGACCGAGTGCAGAAAGACGTTCTGCACGGTGCTGTTCAGCGGATTGATGCTTTCGACGAAGACGACGAGGTTGGCCCGCGAGAATTCGCGGAACAGGCCGGGGGTGACGAACGCGACGTCGTCGCGCGACTCCAGCTGGCGCTCGAATTCGATCTTGCGCAGTTCCGCCCAGGGGGACAGGAACAGCGACAGCGCGACGATCGCGACGAGAAAAGGAGCGGCAAACAGCAGGATCGGCTGCAGGCAGGCAATCAGCGACTGACCTGACGTGAACCATACAATCATCTCGCTATCGCGATACCAGCGCGAAAGCGTCAATAGCACAGTGAGAAACAGTGCGACCGACAGCAGGATATTGAAGTAAAACAGCGCGTTGAACCCTAGAAGCGCCAGGATGCCGTCCGGCGCGACGGCACCGCCGGCGGCGCGCGCAAGCAGCCGCAGCACGAGGTTCGTGAAGAGAATGGCCAGCAGGACGAGGAACAATGCGACGGCTGTAGCCGTCAACTCGCGGACGAGACTACGCCGGAAAATCATGACGGCGGGAAAATTTTGACTTTTATACGGCGATTTGTCGATAATGGGCGGGACCTACGCCTTTGCGGTACAAAAACGTCAGGTACCAAACCCGAGGAGCCCGATGGAATTTACCATAAAAAGCGGTAGCCCCGAGAAGCAGCGCAGTGCGTGCGTCGTCGTCGGCGTCTTCGATAACCGCAAGCTTTCGCTGTCCGCCGAGCTCATTGACCGCGCGTCGAATGGATATATCAGCGAAATCATTCGCCGCGGCGACATGGAGGGAAAGCTTGGTGCCACGCTGCTGCTGCACAGCGTCCGCGGGACGCTCGCCGATCGGGTACTTCTGATCGGGCTGGGCAAGGAGCGTGACTTCCGCGACAAGGAGTTCCGGCAGGCGATTCGCAGCGCGGTCAAGCTGCTGAACGAGACGGGCTCCTACGAGGCAGTGCTCTATCTCACCGAGGAAAAGGTCAAGCGCCGCGAGGTGGCGTGGCGCGTGGAGCACGCGGTGCTGGTGGCGATGGACGCCGTCTACCGTTTCGAGCAGATGAAGAGCGAGCCCACGGAGGTGCGCCGGCCGCTGCGCAAGCTGACGCTGTCGGTGCCCCAGCGGTCCGATCTCACGGCCGGCGAGGCCGCATCGGCGCGGGGTCTTGCAATCGCACACGGCATGGACCTGGCGAAGGACCTCGGCAACCTGCCGGGCAACGTGTGCACGCCGCGGTATCTCGCCGAACGCGCGCAGGATCTCGGCAAGGAATTTCCCGAGATCAAGGTCACCGTGCTCGAGCGGCCCCAGATCGAGGCGCTCGGCATGGGCTCGTTCCTGTCGGTCACCAACGGCAGCGACGAGCCGCCCCGATTCATCGTGCTGGAATACGACCAGGCGGTGAAAAAGCAAAAGCCATTGGTGCTGGTGGGCAAGGGCATCACGTTCGACACCGGCGGCATCTCGATCAAGCCGGCCGGCGACATGGACCAGATGAAATTCGACATGTGCGGCGCGGCGTCGGTGCTCGGCGCGTTCCGGACGATCGCCGAACTGCATTCGAAGCTCAACGTCGTCGGACTCATTCCCACGTGCGAAAACATGCCGTCGGGGCGGGCGACCAAGCCGGGCGACATCGTCAAGTCGATGTCGGGACAGACGATCGAGGTGCTGAACACCGATGCCGAAGGTCGCCTGATCCTCGCCGACGCGCTGACGTATGCCGAACGGTACGAGCCGCAGGCGGTCGTCGACATTGCGACGCTGACCGGCGCGATGGTGGTTGCGCTCGGTCACGTCGCAAGCGGCATCTTCAGCAACAGCGATCCGCTGGCGCGCGCCTTGATCGCGGCGGGCGACGATGCGTACGACCGCGGCTGGCAGATGCCGCTGTGGGAGGACTACCAGGAAGGGTTGGCCAGCAATTTCGCCGATTTCGCGAACGTTGCCGGACGCGCAGGCGGCAGCATCACCGCGGCATGCTTCCTGTCGCGGTTTGCGCGCAAGTACGATTGGGCGCACATCGACATCGCCGGCATCGCCTGGAAGGAAGGCAAGAACAAGGGCTCGACCGGCCGGCCCGTTCCAATGCTCGCGACGTGGTTGCTCGCGAACGAAACGCTGGTGTGAAGAGCAGGCGAATTGGAAAACGCGGCCTGGTCCCGCAGTAGTCTTGCAAGCGCCTGCCGATGACGCAGATCGATTTCTACACGCATGTCGCGCAACCGCTGAAGCTGGCGGCGAAGATCATCGCCAAGGCGTATCGAATGCACGGCAGCGTGCGCGTGCTGACGCCCGATGCCGATACTACGCAGGCCCTCGACCGCCTGCTGTGGCTCGATCCTCCGCTGTCCTTTCTGCCCCATTGCCGGATGGACAGCGCGGTGGCAGCGGAGACGCCGATCTGGATCGACGAGCGGCTCGAGCATGCAGGCCCGGCCGCGGTCCTGCTGAATTTGCACGCGGAACCGCCGCCGTTTTTCAGTCGCTTCGAACGCCTCGCGGAACTGGTCGCTGCCGACGAGCGCAACGTCGCGGCCGGTCGCGCCCGGTTTCGCTTCTATCGCGAGCGCGGCTACGACTTGCGGCAGCACGACTGGTCGTCGCGTGACTGACGTCGCCCTTCGATCGCAGGCGGGCTGACCGATGCCCAACGCTCGCCAATTGCTCGAGCAGGCGGACGCACTGATGCGGCGCAATCGCAAACGCGGCAAGGGCAAAGGCACCGGACCGCCGACGTTGACGGACGCGCTGACGAACGAGCGCACGGGAACGCTTGCACCGACGATTATCCTGCCGGAGGCGAAGCCCGCGGCCGACTCGATCGCGCTGGGTGCGCAATCGATGGCCGATCCCATCTCGCTCGACACGCTGTCCGACTTGCCGGTGCTGACCGATGTCGTCGACGAATGGTCGTCGCAGGCCGAGGTGTGGCCGCCTGTCGTGCCCGATGCCGATGCGACCGCGCTCACCGAGGCGCTCGACGATGCGCTCGCGACTGCGTCCGAACCCACGTCGGACGTGGGGAACACGGCAGAGCCAGCGGACGCCGTGGCAACAGAACCACAATTGGTGGAAGCACCTGCCACCTTCGAGACGATAGTCCGGGCGGTCGATCGGGTCACGGACGGTGCGCCGTCGCCCGCAGCGGACGAACCTGCGACGCGTAGCGCGGAGGCATTTGACGAACCTGCGACGCGAAGTGGGGCCGCAGTGGTCGAATCTGCGACGCGCAGCGCGGAGGCAGTGGATGAACCTGCGACGCGCAGTGCGGCGGCGGTGGACGAACCCGCCCTGGACACACCTGCCCTTCGCGTAGGCGCCGCCAAGCTCGAGTCCGAAACATCGGCGCTGCCCATTCAGGACGAGGAGTTCATCCTCGACATCCCACCGATGCCGGAGCCGCTATCCGCAGCGGGCACCGACGTCGCCGCGCCGGCCGCAGCCGTGGTCGCGGCGATTCCCCAGTTCGTGCCCGGCAGTCCAGCATGGGAGGCGATGGCCGAAGAGATCCGGATGCAGGTGCTGCAGCGCCTCGATTTATTCACCGACACCGGGATGCGCGACCAGCTCGGCGCACGGCTGCAACCGATCGTCGCGCGCGCGAGCGCGGAGCTCGTCGAGACGATCAACCAGGCGCTCGGCGAGCTCGTGCGCGGCTACGTCGCGGAAGCGATCGAGCGCGAGATCGAGTCTTGGCGAAAGCGGGATGGCTGATGCGCACTCCACGTGCTAGACTCGTCGGCATGATTCAGCGTGGCATCGGAGCAATGCGCGGGACGCCGGCCGGCAACGGCTGGCGCGCGTTCGCTTATGCTTATTTTGCGGAAGTCTCCGAGGGCCGCGCGCGATCGTAACGGCAACATCGCAATCATCGAATCGAAGCGGGCGGCCCACCAGGACCGCCCGTTTTGCTTTTTGTCCCTGAAAAGGAGCGCGTCATGATCATCGTCATGCATCCCGATGCCGGCGAAGCCGAAGTTGCCGCCGTCGAAGCCAAGATCCGTTCGCACGGACTCGACGTCCACATCTCACGCGGCACCGAGCGCACGCTGATCGGCGCGATCGGCGACGAGCGCAAGCTCGATCCCGAGATGTTCGACCCGCTTCCCGGTGTCGAGCGGTCGCTGCACATCCTGAAGCCGTACAAGCTCGTCGCACGCGAGTGGCACAAGGCGAGCACGACGATCGAGGTCGGCGGCACGCGCATCGGCGGCAGCGACGTTCAGGTCATCGCCGGGCCGTGCTCGGTCGAAACGGTCCCGCAGATGGAGGCGGCCGCGGCAGGCGTTGCGGCCGGTGGCGCACGGCTGATGCGCGGCGGTGCGTTCAAGCCACGCACCAGTCCCTACGCCTTCCAGGGAAAAGGCGTCGAAGGCCTGACGATGCTGAAGAACGCCGCGTCGCGGCACGGGTTGCCCATCGTGACCGAGCTGATGGATGTACGGATGCTCGACACGTTCCTCGCCCACGATGTGGACGTGATCCAGATCGGCACGCGCAACATGCAGAACTTCGATCTGCTGAAGGAAGTCGGCAGGGTCAACGTGCCGGTGATCCTGAAGCGCGGCATGAGCGCGACGATCGGGGAGTGGCTGATGGCGGCCGAATACATCGCCGCGGGCGGCAATCACCAGATCATGCTGTGCGAGCGCGGCATTCGCACGTTCGAAACTGCGTACCGCAACGTGCTCGATGTAACGGCGGTGGCCGTGCTCAAGAAGGAAACGCACTTGCCGGTGATCGTCGATCCGTCGCACGCCGGCGGCAAGGCGTGGATGGTGCCGGCGCTGTCGTGCGCCGCGGTGGCCGCCGGTGCGGACGCATTGCTGATCGAAGTGCATCCTTGTCCCGCCGAAGCATGGTGCGACGCCGACCAGGCTTTGTCGATCCCCGAGTTCGCGAACCTGATGCAGCGTCTTGGCGCGCTCGCGACGGCAATGGGACGTTCGCTCGCATCGCCGCTGACCGGTGCTACGAACGAGCCCGCACTCGCCGTGTAAAATTGCGCGTTTTGCCCGGCGATCGGCGCGACGACATGGAACTTGCGAAAAGCTTCGAGCCCCACGCCATCGAAGCGAAATGGTATCCGCTGTGGGAAGCACGCGGATATTTCAAGCCGAGCTACACCGCGGGTGCGAAACCCTATTGCATCCAGTTGCCGCCGCCGAACGTCACGGGCACGTTGCATATGGGCCACGCGTTCCAGCAGACGCTGATGGACGTGATGATCCGCTATCACCGGATGCGCGGCTTCAACACGCTGTGGCAGGTGGGCACCGATCACGCGGGCATCGCCACGCAGATCGTCGTCGAGCAGCAGTTGAAGGCGGCGGGACAGACGCGCCACGATCTCGGCCGCGAGGCGTTCATCGAGCGCGTCTGGCAATGGAAGGAAGAGTCGGGATCGACGATCACGCACCAGATGCGTCGTCTCGGCGCAGCCGCCGACTGGTCGCGCGAGCGCTTCACGATGGACGAAGGGCTGTCGGCGGCCGTTCGCGAGACGTTCGTCCGGCTGCACGAGGACGGACTGATTTACCGCGGCAAGCGCCTCGTCAACTGGGATCCGAAGCTGATGACCGCCGTGTCCGATCTCGAAGTCGACAGCGACGAGGAGCAGGGCCGGATCTGGGAGATCGCTTATCCGCTCGCTGACGGCTCAGGCTCCCTTGTCGTTGCGACGACGCGACCCGAGACGATGCTCGGCGACACGGCCGTCGCCGTGCATCCGGAGGATGATCGTTATCGCGCGTTCGTCGGCAAGCGCGTGCGGCTGCCGCTTTCCGGCCGCGAAATACCGGTCGTTGCCGACGACTACGTCGATCGCGAATTTGGCACCGGTGTGGTCAAGATCACCCCTGCGCACGATTTCAACGATTGGGCGGTGGGCCAGCGCCATCAACTTCCGGCACTGTCGATATTCAATCTCGACGCCACCATCAACGACAACGCGCCGGCACCTTATCGTGGGCTCGACCGGTACGCGGCGCGCAAGGCGGTCGTTGCCGATCTCGCAGCATTGAACCTCGTCGTATCGGAAAAGGCGCACCGGATGATCGTGCCGCGCTGCGGGCGCACCGGCGAAATCGTCGAGCCGATGCTGACCGACCAGTGGTACGTCGCAATGCGCACCCCCGCACCCGCGTCGCATCCGCTGTGGCCGGGCAAGACGATCCAACAATTGTGCCTCGATGCCGTCAGCGATGGCGGCATCGTCGATCCGCAAACCGGCGAGGCGGGGCGCGTACGGTTCGTTCCGGGCGAATGGATCTCCACGTATCTGCACTGGATCAACAACATCCAGGACTGGTGCATCTCGCGGCAGCTCTGGTGGGGTCACCAGATTCCCGCGTGGTACGACGAGAACGGCAATGTCTATGTCGCGCGAACCGAGGACGACGCGCGCGCGCAGGCGACGCGCGCGCTCGGCCGCGCGCCGGCGACGTTTCGCCGTGACGACGACGTGCTCGACACGTGGTTCAGCTCGGCGCTGTGGTGCCACTCGACGCTCGGGTGGCCCGGCGACACGCGTGAGCTCCGCACGTTCCTGCCGTCGTCGGTGCTGGTCACCGGCTTCGACATCATCTTCTTCTGGGTCGCACGGATGATCATGACGACGACCCTGTTCACCGGCAAGGTGCCGTTTCGCGACGTCTACATCAATGCGCTGGTCCGCGACGAAGAAGGCCAGAAGATGTCGAAGTCGAAAGGCAACGTACTCGATCCGCTCGACCTGATCGACGGCGTCGACGTCGAGGCGCTCGTCGCCAAGCGGACGTCGAACCTGATGAACCCGCGGCAGGCCGACACGATCGCCAAGCGTACGCGCAAGCAGTTTCCCAAGGGCATTCCCTCGTTCGGCGCCGACGCGGTGCGCTTCACGTTCGCGTCGCTCGCGACCTTCAACCGGACGCTGAATTTCGATCTCAACCGCTGCGATGGCTACCGCAACTTCTGCAACAAGCTGTGGAATGCAACCCGCTTCGTGCTGATGAACGTCGAGGGTCGCGACGTGGGGCTCGACGAGTCGCTGCCGCACGATTACACGTTCGTCGACCGCTGGCTCATCGGCCGGCTGCAACAGGCCAAGCACGACATCATCGAGAATCTCGCGGCCTATCGGTTCGATCTCGCGGCAAAGGCGTTGTACGAGTTCGTCTGGGACGAATACTGCGACTGGTACGTCGAGCTTGCGAAGGTTCAGCTCGGTCGCGCCGATGCGGCCGGTGACGACGCTGCGGCACGCGGGACGCGCTCGATGCTCGTACGCGAGCTCGAGGCGACGCTGCGACTCGCGCATCCGTTCATGCCGTTCATCAGCGAAGAGCTCTGGCAGATCCTGGGTCCGCTCGCCGGCAAGAAGGGCGACACGATCTCGCTGCAGCCGTTCCCGCAGGCGCACTTCGAGCGCGTCGACGAGGCCGCGAATGCGCGGATGGCGGTGTTGAAAGACATCGTCAACGCGTGCCGGACGCTGCGCGGCGAGATGGGCCTCTCGCCGGCGCAAAAGGTGCCGTTGATCGCCGCCGGCGACCGCGCGACGCTGACCGAACTCGCCCCATACCTGGTACCGCTGGTCAAGCTGTCGGATGTGCGAATCGTCGACGTGCTGCCCGAAGGGGATTCGCCGGTGCAGATCGTCGGCGACTATCGGCTGATGCTGCACATCGAGGTCGACGTCGCCGCCGAGCGCGAGCGCATCGCCAAGGACATCGCGCGCCACGAAGGCGAGATCGCCAAGGCACAGACGAAGCTCGCCAACGAGGGGTTCGTCGCACGCGCGCCGGGTCCTGTCGTCGAGCAGGAGCGCGCACGACTCGCAGGCTTCAACGCGACGCTCGCCAAGCTCCGCGAGCAGTACACGCGATTGGGCGGCTGACCGGCGCACCGATTTACCGTCGATCCGCTGGACGGACGGCGGGTTTGTTTGACCCGCGTTGGGGAAACGAGGACACTCTGCCGCGGGGAACGCCCGGGTGAATGCCCCCTGGCTCCAAATCGTTTTCGGGAGACGGCAACCGGATGTTGCGCGATGACTAGCCCGCTGCCGGTGCATCCGCCCCTTGCGACGCTCGACGATGACGCGTGGGAGGATTTGCTCAACTTCATCGAAGAGCGCCGAGTCATCCCCATTATCGGCCCCGAGCTCCTGCAGGTGGACACCGACCTTGGGCCGCGGCTTCTGTACGAATGGGTTGCCGAGAAGCTCGCTGCCAAGCTCAGCGTCGATACGTCGCAACTTCCGCGTCCCTACACGCTGAACGACGTCGTCTGCTGGTTCCTGTCGTCACGCGGTCGGCGCGAGGAAGCCTATACACGGCTGCGCAGCATTTTCCGCGACGCCAATTTTGCGCCACCTCTTGCGTTGCGGCAGCTCGCGCAGATCACCGACTTCGATCTGTTCGTCACGACGACGTTCGATCCGCTGCTCGAGCAGGCCGTCAACCTGGAGCGGTTCGGCACCGCGCAGTCGACCGAAGTCATCGCGTACGCGCCTAATCGCGTCGCCGACCTGCCGGCCGAGCGCGAGAAGCTGACGCGCCCGGTCATTTACCATCTGCTGGGTCGCCTGTCCGCGTCGCCGACGTACGTGATCTCGGACGAGGACACGCTCGAGTTCATCTGTGCGCTGCAAAGCGAGCATCTGACGCCCGAGAAGCTGTTCCACGAGCTCGAGCACAGCCATCTGCTGTTCATCGGCAGCAGCTTCACGAACTGGCTTGCGCGGCTGTTCCTGCGCATGGCGAAGCGCCATCGGCTGTCGGATCCGCGCGACGTCGGCGAGGTGCTCGCCGACAGCCATTCGGTCAGCGACGCGCGGCTGATGAACTTCCTGCAGCAGGTGAGCGTGCGCACGCGCGTCTACAGCGGCGCCGGAAAATTCGTCGACGAGCTGCATCGCCGCTGGATGACGCGCCACAAGCCCGGCGACGTCATCGCGCTCAACGTGCCGCAACGCTTCCTGCCGCCCGAGCGGGACATGCCGGACAACGCCGTATTCATCAGCTATGCGCGCGAGGATCTTCCGGCCGTGCAGCGGCTGAAAGCGGGCCTTGACGCCGCTGGCATTCGCACGTGGTTCGATCTCGACCGGCTGGAAGGCGGGGACGACTACGACCGCAAGATCCAGCGGAACATCGCCCGGTGCTCTTATTTCATCCCGGTCGTGTCGGCGACGACCGAGCGCAGGCTGGAAGGTTATTTCCGCCGCGAGTGGAGCTACGCGATCGACCGTTCGCGGAACATCGCGGAAGGGGCGCTGTTCGTCCTGCCGGTCTGCATCGACGGTACGGCGACCGCCAATGCGCACGTGCCCGACAAGTTCAAGGCACTGCACATCACGCGACTGCCCGCCGGAGACGTGACGCCCGAGTTCGTGCGCCACCTGCAGGACTTTCTTTCCGCGCGCAACTAGCCGCCGACCGGTGCCGCCGCTCGACAGCCCTGCTGGATCTCCATCGGTCGACGCGCAGAACCCGTGGCTGGGCCTCGCGTCGTTCACCGAGGAAACGCAGGCGTTCTTCTACGGGCGGGAAGAGGAGGTCGCCGAGCTTGCGCGCCGCGTTCAGCGCAAGCTGCTGACGCTGCTGTTCGGCCAGTCCGGCCTCGGCAAGACGTCGATCCTGCGCGCCGGTATTCTGCCTCGGCTGCGGCCGATCGGCTATTGCCCGGTCTATGTACGCATCGATTACTCGCCGGAGTCGCCGTCGCCGTCCGAGCAGATCAAGCAGGCGATATTCAAAGCGACCGAGCAATCCGGACAGTGGACGCAAACCGGTGTGGCCAGCGCCGGAGAGTCGCTGTGGGAGTTCCTCCACCACCGCGACGACGTGCTGCGGGACGCGGACGGCAGGACGCTGACGCCGCTGCTGATTTTCGACCAGTTCGAGGAGATCTTCACGATCGCGCAGAGCGACGACTTTGGCCGCAAGCGCGCGACCGAGTTCATCGAGGACCTTGCCGATCTCGTCGAGAACCGGCCGCCACGGGACCTCGAGGCGAAGATCGAGCAGGACGACGCCGCGGCCGAGCGCTTCGACTTCACGCGCAGCGATTATCGCGTGCTGATCGCGCTGCGCGAGGACTATCTCGCGCATCTCGAGTCGCTGAAGAGCGCGATGCCGTCCATCACGCAAAACCGGATGCGCCTCGCACGGATGACCGGCGAGCAAGCGCTGGCCGCCGTCGTCAAGCCCGGCGGCAAGCTCGTGTCGGGGGAGGTCGCGGAATCGATCGTGCGGTTCATCGCCGGCGGGTCGGAGCTGCGCAACGCCGAGGTTGAACCGTCGCTGCTGAGTCTCATCTGCCGCGAGCTCAACAACACGCGCATCGCGCAGGGACGCGCCGAGATCTCGGCGGATCTCCTTGCCGGATCGCACGACACGATCCTCGCCGAATTCTACGAGCGGGCGCTCGCCGATCAGCCGGCGGCCGTGCGGCGATTCATCGAGGACGCATTGCTAACGGAATCCGGCTTTCGCGAGAGCATTGCGGAGGAGCGCGTTCGCAAGGCCTTCGCAGAAATGGGCGCGAAGCCAGACGCGCTCGCCAGGCTCGTCGACCGGAGGCTGCTGCGCATCGAGGAGCGGCTCGACATTCGTCGCGTCGAACTGACGCACGACGTGCTGTGCAGCGTCGTCCGCGCGAGCCGCGACGTGCGCCACGAGCGCGAGGCGCGCGACGAAGTGGAGCGAAAGCTCGCCGCGCAGCGCGAAAGCGAGCGCGCGACGCGCAAGGCGCTCGTACGCGCGCGGCAGATCGCGGCGGTGTGCGGGGTGCTGACCATTGCGGCCGTTGCGAGCGCGATCTTCGGCTATGCAAGCATGAAGCGCGCGCAACAGGCCGAAGCGCAGGCGCAACAGACCCGCGTGCTGGCCGAAAGCGCGCGCGGCGAAGCCGAGAAGCTCATCGTCTATCTGCTCGACGATTTCTATCTCGAGCTGGAGCCCGTCGGCCGGCTCGACATCGTCGCGGCGCTCGCGAAGCGCGCCGTCGACTATTACGGAGCGCTGCCGGCGGAGCTTCGCACCGACGAGACCGATCGCAACCGGGCGCTGGCACTGGTGCGCTACGGCGCGGCGCTGCGCATGCAATCGCGACTCGAGGACAGCCAGACGGCGTTGTCGGAGGCGGTCGCCGTCCTCGGCAAGCTGCGCGAGAAGGGCGATCGCTCCGAGGCGACGGCCATCGGGCTCGGCGTCGGCCTCGTCTCAGAAGCGCGCGTCGCAGACAGCCGGAACCGACTTCCCGACGCGCGGCGGCTCGTGGAGCAAGGCGTGGATGCGCTGAAGCCGCTGATGGCCGGCCCGGCGCCTTCGATTCAAGCGCGGCGCGCCTATGGTCTGGCGATGATGTACCTCGGATTCTCCCAAACTCGTACCAACGAGGAGGATAGCGCGGTGAAGACGCTGGCCGAGGCGCGCGAAGCGTACCGCAGCATCGACGGCCTGACGCTCGGCGATGTACCGTCGGCGGTCGCGTATGCAGAGGCGTCGGCGTGGCAGGTATCGGCATTGCAGAATCTCGGCCGGCTGGACGAAGCAAGGCAGATCGCCGAAGCGGCGCTGAAGGTGACGGGACAGGTGCTGGAAAGGCGACCGGGCGACATGTCGGCGTTGCGCGCCGAGGCACTGATCGTCGACTCGCTGGCGGGTATCGAATGGAGCGGATTGCATTTGCGCCGGGCCATGGAATTGACTCGGCAAAGCGCGCGCGATTGGGAAGCGATCGTCAAGCTCGATCCGACCAACCAGATCGCCTGGAACAACCTCGTGGACTCCCGCATGACAATCACCGGACAGCTGTACAGCATCGGTGACGTGCGGGGAGCCCGCGAGCAACTGCGCGCGGCTCTGGACGTCGAGAAGCGCGTCAAGGACTCCGGCATGATCGGCAACGTGCTGTCGCTGGCGGCCGGGTATCTCGCGCGGCTCGAAGCCGACACCGGTAATCGCCAGGCAGCATTGGCGGCAATGGCGTCCAGCCAGCGCTTCGTCGCGCTGGCGACACGCTCGGTGCCGCCAAATTCATTCGGCAGTGTGTTCCTGCCGGAATTCCTGGGCAACTACGGCTTCCCGGGGAATGGGCTCGGTTATGGAGCCCTCGCGCTACCGTATGGCGACGGCGACTACGAAACGGTACGGCGGATCGCTCGCGACTCGATCAAGCGTATGGAGCAGCTCAAGGACGTCGCCGCACCCCAGCAGCAGGCCCGGAATGCGACACTGGAAGTTGCGTACCGGACGGCGGCCGATGCTTCGTATCGGCTCAACGACTACGCGACGGCCGACGCTGACATCCGGCACGCGGTCGAACTGCGCAAGGCGATGCCGGCGCGCTCGCTCGGCGAACGTCGCGACGAGGCGAGTCAGGCAACACTGGCCGCGATGATTGCCGCGCGTCTGGAGCGGTACGCGGAGGCGCACCGGTTGATCGATCCGGTACTTGAGTTGCATCGCGGACTCTTCGCCCGCGCGGACAACGAGGACCTGACGCAGCACATCGAGTTCGCGCAGGCGCTATACGTATCCGCGCTGGCTCGCTCCTCGGCGCGAGTCGCCGAGCTCAAGCAGGCCGCCGCAATCATCGACGCGTTGCCCGCGCCGATGCGCGCGCTGATCAGCGTCGGTCGCATCCGCGCGTCGATTGCCGAAGCCCAAGGGTCCTGATCACGTCCGTCCGCAATATCCGCGAGCATCTCGACCGTGGCGCCCCATGGGATGCCTGCGACGTGTTCAGGGCCGCGATCGCAGGTGCTCCGAAGGACGCCGACCTCCTGTACTGGGGTGCGCTCGCGCACGCACGCGCTGGTGCGAGCCACGCGGCGCACGTGCTGCTCAACGAGGCGGAGATCGAAGGCGTGGCGCGACCGACGCTCGCCGCCGACATCTCGAGCCTGCGCGGCCGGCTGCTCAAGGACGAATACGATCGGGCGCCGGGCGCGCCGAATGCTGCGCGATGCCTCGAGCGCGCCCGCGATCAATACGTCGCTGCCTATGCCGTTGCCCAAGATCCCTATCCCGGCATCAACGCCGCTTCGTTGTCGCTGTTGTGCGGCGACCGCGATGCGGCTGGACAGCTTGCTCGGGCGATTGTCCAATCGCTGACGACTCGGCCCATCGAGCGGCGCGACTGCTGGGACGTCGCGACGCTCGCCGAAGCGCACCTGCTGCTCGGCGATATTGACGCGGCGGCTGCAGCCTATGCGAGGGCCCACAAGCTTGCCGAAGGCAATGCAGGTATCGTCGCGACGATGCGCAGGCAGCTCGCGCTGCTCGCACGCGCCATGCCGCAGGCCGCTGCGCTGCTCGAGCAGCTGCCTGCTGCCGATGTCGTCGCGTTCGCCGGTCACATGATCGATGCGCCGGGTCGAGCCTCACCACGGTTTCCGCCGACGCTCGTGGCCGACGTCGAAGTAGCGCTGCGCGACGCGATTGCGCCGCTGCGCGAACCGGTCATCTATACGTCGGCCGCGTGCGGCGCCGATCTGCTGCTGATCGAGGCCGCGCTCGAGCGGGGCGCCGAGGTCAATGTCGTGCTGCCGTTCGATCGCGACGATTTCATCCGCACGAGTGTCGCCGTCGGCGGCGACCATTGGGTGCGCCGTTTCGATGTTGCGCTGGCGCGCGTGAACCGGGTCATCATGGCGACGGAAGAGGGCTATCTCGGCGACGACGTGCTGTTCGCGCACGCATCGATGCTGGTCGAAGGGCTCGCGATGCTGCGCGGCAGCCAATTGGAGGTGTCGCCGAGACTTCTCTGTCTGGTCGATCCGGCAGAGGCCATGCGCGTCGGCGGCGCGCGCGAGTCGCTCGAGCGCTGGACGCACGCAGGCGGCGCGTCGCACGTCATCGACCTTGGTACGCTGCGCGATCGCGTGACGTCGACCCGCGACTCGCCTTCCGCTGCAGTGCCCACCGTAGCTTCGGCGCCGAATCCGTCCGCACCGGCGATAGCCGCCGCGAAGCGTACGCCGCGCGCGCTGAAGACGATGCTGTTCGCCGATTTCGCCGGCTACAGCCGTCTGCACGACGCCTTTGCACCACTGTTCCAGACACGCTTCCTTGAAATCGGCGCTGCATTGATCGACGCTGCGAAGGTGAAGCCGCTCGAAGCGAAGACGTGGGGTGATGCCGTGTACGCCGTCTTCGACTCGCCCCGCGATGGCGCCGAGTTCGCGCTGCGCTTTCTTGAGCGGATGCTGGACGTTGACTGGACCGCCGCCGGGTTGTCGAGCACCAGCCAGGTCCGGATCGCGCTGCACGCCGGTCCCGTGTTCCGTGGTTTCGATCCGGTGATGCGATGCGACAGCCATTTCGGCTCGAGCGTCACGCGTGCCGCGCGAATCGAGCCGGTGACGCCTCCCGGAATGGTCTATGCGAGCGAGGCCTTCGCGGCGACACTCGCCGCGACGGGACAGCGCGACTTTGCGCTCGAATACATCGGAAAGCTCGCGCTGGCGAAGGGGTACGGCGAATCTCGCATCTATCGAGTCGAGCGCCATTGACGGCAACAAGGGCGAGCCGTCGCGCGCGGCCCGCCACCCATCCTCGCAATCGTTCATGCCCCTGGCGCTAAGCCACACGTTCCGCGCGCTCCGGCATCGCAACTACCGGCTGTTCTTCACCGGGCAGGGCCTGTCGCTGATCGGCACCTGGCTGCAGCAGGTTGCGATGGGATGGCTGACGTACCGGCTGACGGGCTCGGCGTGGCTGCTTGGCGTCGTCGCGTTCTGCGCC
>Ga0207648_10001507_pt1 | contig 25668 bp, 21 predicted proteins | sample KBSMisM32_FD_184310 | JGI IMG/M metagenome (GOLD analysis project Ga0207648, IMG submission 184310) | Miscanthus rhizosphere microbial communities from Kellogg Biological Station, Michigan, USA - KBS Miscanthus M3-2 (SPAdes) (version 2) | ecosystem: Host-associated > Plants > Roots >... | reverse complement strand
TTTTAGTTTTTACTGTATCATATAATGATCCAAAATCAAATGTTGGATCACCCGGGTCCTTTGTATCCAGTATCTCATTGTTCTTCCTGATCTTCTTGGTACCAACTGAAGTGATCAGGTGCAATTCATTACCGCGCGTGGGATTAAGACGATAATTAGTATTATTGAATTCATAGTCCACACCAACATTGGTAGTGCTCACATCACCTTCATCAGGTAACCGGTGGGTTGAGATCAACATATTTTTATTTACTCCATTCAGGATGGTCTGGAACTTTTGCAGGAATACCTTGCCACTCTGGTTTACATTCAATACATATTGTGCGCCTAATTGAAAGTTTACATTCAGGAAGGTGCTGTCTTTCCGGAACATATTAAAAGCAAAATCCAATCCTACCGGTGTATGGAAAAGATAGGGATACTGGAATTGAATGTTCAGTCGCGGTGAATTCACCTGCAATTGCTGCCAGTTCAATCCAATGGTCTCTCCTCCTCCCAATGCATTTTTGAGATTCAGGTTTGCCTCACCAGTCACCAGTAATTTTTTAGAGGAGAGCTGATCATTATTGGGCAGGAAGCCTACAATCACATTGATCTGGCTACTCTTTTTCTGTTTGAGATAAAGTTCCAGGATGGAGCCCGACCCCAGCCAGATCAACCGTGATGGATATTCTTCTTCCACATAGGTAAGCTCCCGTATCTTTTTATTTATGCGAAGAAGTTTCTCTCTGCTGAATGAACTGCCATTTTGTATATCCAGGTAACGTTGCAAAAAATCATTAGATATCTTTACATCACCAATTATTCGAATACTATCAATCCTGTAAGTTGGTCCTTCCTCCAGCTTCAATTGGGCCGTCACATCCTGGCCTGATATATCCAGGCTATCGAGGTACACTTTAGCAAATGGATGCCCATTATTCTCCATATAGATGAGTATCTTTTCCTGCCACTGCTTTATTTCTCTAAAATCCATCGTTTTTCCGGAAAGAGCCCGGTCCCGCCAGCCTACAGCTTCCAGTACTTCCGAACGAATATTATGGGCATCCAGGGAAGCCCACTGGTATTTATCACCTATATATATGACTATCCTGGCACCGGCGGAGTCAAAGCGGATGCTGTCCAGCGACACATTTATATATCCTTTGGCCTGTATGTCTGCCGGCAATCGGTTTACATAAGCAATACATTCACTTCTTGAGGTAAAACTATTGGGGATGGAAAGAATATCATGAAGAAAGAGGGAGTCTTTGTCTACCCCCCTGGTCAGTAAAGGATAATATTCATATGTACTATTATCACTGGCAGATCTGATTCGTGATCTACTCCGCTGCTGTGCTGCTGAGGAGAAACACAGCAGCATCATAACAAGAACCGATATTTGCAGTCTGAATAGGATCATTCCTGTTTCCTGCTGCTTCCTGGGATCAGGGTGAATCCAATTGCATAACAGGAAAAGCAGTGTTTGGTAAAATTATTCATTAAATCACAACCTTTTGGCAGGCATCTATATCCATATTCCCTTTTGCCGGCAGGCCTGTCACTATTGTAATTTCCATTTCTCCACCTCATTGCGGTATAAAAACGAATTTCTCACGGCTTTATTGAAGGAAATGGAACTGTTTTCAGCTGCTGACAGGTCAACCCATGCGGAGTCTATTGGAACCATTTATTTTGGTGGCGGCACACCCAGCTTGCTTTTACCGGATGAGATCCAAAAAATAATTGAGCGGATAAATAACCATTTCCATGTTGAAACGGGTGCTGAGATTACCCTTGAAGCAAATCCTGATGATATAACCAGGGAGAAACTGGAAGGCTGGAAACAGGCAGGGGTAAACCGACTCAGCCTCGGCATTCAAAGTTTTTTTGAAGAAGACCTGAAATGGATGAACCGCGCTCATAATGCAAATCAGGCGAAAGACAATTTAAAATTGGCCCTGGCATGGTTTCCTAATATCACCATCGATCTGATCTATGGTACTCCTGATCTGACCAATGAAAAATGGAAACAGAATGTTGAGAAGGTTATCGCTATGAATATTCCGCATCTTTCCTGCTATGCGCTTACCGTGGAACCAAAAACTCCTTTGGATAAAATGATCCGGCTTCATCAAAGCCCGGGAGTTGATCTGGATAAACAATCAGAACAGTTTCTACTATTGATGGAATGGCTGGAAAATGCAGGCTATGAGCATTATGAAATATCCAATTTTGCAAAACCAGAACATCGCAGCCGGCATAATTCATCCTACTGGCAGGGGAAAAAATACATTGGCTTTGGGCCATCTGCTCATTCCTTTGATGGGAAAATAAGGTGGTGGAATGTATCCAATAACAATCTCTACATTCAATCCATTCATAACAATATACTCCCTGTTGAAAAAGAAGTACTGACCGCTACACAGCAAATGAATGAATTCATCATGATCTCGCTCAGGACCATGGAAGGTTTGGACCTTGACAGGCTACAGGCCATTGATCCAAATATGGAAGTAAAGAATCAAATCTTAAAACAGAGTAGAAAATACCAGGAAAGAGGTTTGGCAAACGTAATTGGAAACACTATCCGGTTAACGAAGGAGGGAAAACTAATGGCAGATGGAATTGCTTCGGATCTTTTTGTGGATTAATGATGCTGTCTTTGCCTGCTCTTCCTGTATTTTTTCCAGGCTTCACCGGCTATCAGGCAGGCTACCATCACCAATATTGCGGCGGGACCAAAGCCCTGGTATGAAAGTGGCATAATGGCTGTTTTAGTAATAATTCTTACTAATCAGACCATGACTGCTTCTATACGTTTAAAGCCCTGTGCGGCTTTAACATTTTCCCAAAGAATTTTATAGACCGTTTCTGCAATCGGGATAGAAGCCTTTACAGTATTATTAATATGGTAGATACATTTGGCCGCATTATAGCCCTCCGCCACCATATTCATTTCCAAACGGGCCGCCTTAACTGAATATCCTTTACCGATCATATTCCCGAACATCCTGTTCCGGCTATACAATGAGTAACAGGTCACCAGCAGGTCCCCTAAATAAACGGAGGCTGCATAGTTTGGCGATTTACGGTGAGTAATTGGATCTTCTTCTCCTTCATGCTCTCCTACCACAATATGCTCAGCCCCGAAGCTTCTTAAGAATCCTGCCATTTCATCTGCGGCATTTGCGATATACACGCTCAGGAAATTATCACCATATTCCAAACCATGGGCAATTCCCGCACCTAATGCATATATGTTCTTCAGCACGGCGGCATACTGTACACCTAATATGTCATGGTTGACTATCGGGTTAATATAATCTGTTACAAAATGAGACGCTATGGAGGAGGCTGTGGTTACATCAGTTCCCGAAAAAGTGAGGTAGGATAATTTTTCTTCTGCCACCTCTTCTGCATGGCAGGGCCCCAGTACGGCGAAATAATTCTCCAGGGGCACATTGAAACTGGATTGCAGGTAATCGTTCAACAGAAGGTTATGTTCTGGTAAAATGCCTTTGACAGCCGACAATACTTTCTTTCCTTCCCAATCATCCGGCTTTAATCCCTGGAAGCTTTCTTCTATGTAAGCAGAAGGAACGGCTATGACCAGTATCTCCGACTTTGAAAAGACTTCTTTCACATCGGTGGATAGCGACAACAGAGATACATCAAATTCTACAGAAGATAGATAAGATGGATTGTGATGCCGCTGACGGATATGCTGCAGGTTCTGCTCACTGCGTATCCACCAGTTTATAGCATGCTTTTTATCAGTGAGTATTTTTGCAAGGGCAGTAGCCCAGCTTCCGCTTCCAATTATTCCGAATGTGCCGACCACAATGTAGAGTTTACTTCTTCTCAAACAATTTTTCCTTGGGAACCACATTCACCTTACTACCTTCTTTCAGGCTTTTACTTACGGCAGTATAAGGCCCGGTTACCACCTGGTCTCCTTCCTTTAATCCTGTTGTTATCTCTATATAATTGACATCCTGGATACCAGATTTGACCACCATCTTTTTCACTGTATTATTCGGCTGCAAAACAAATACCACTTCTTCCAGTCCTTCGTCCCCACTCATAGCTGGTTTGGTCTCCTGTTCCTGGTCAGGCGCATTGGCTTCCTTTTCTTTTTTCTTATCTGCCAGGCTCTGATCACTATTCTTTACTCTTGCATTGACTGCAGTAATGGGAACAGCCAGCACATTATCCTTTCTCATTGTTTTGATATCTGCGCTTGCATTCATTCCAGGACGGAATGGGAATTTCTTGTTATCACCTGACCGCTTGATAAGATCTTTATAAGAGTTTGAATCCAATCTTATTCTTACTTCATAATTAGTAACATCCTGTGTGCTTCCGCTAGTAAGGGAAGTAGAATTGGTGCTGCTGGCGATCTTGGTAACAGTGCCTTTAAACTTGCGATTATTATAGGCATCCACTTCAATATCGGCGGAATCACCAATATTCACTTTTACGATATCGTTTTCACCTACATCCACTCTCACTTCTATCACGCTCATATCAGCTACCGTCATCATTTCCGTACCCACGTTAAAGCTGTTACCAGCTACACGCTCACCTTTTTTTACTTTCAGGGACGAAATCACTCCATTCATTGGCGCCACTAATGTGGTACGGCCAAGGTCTTTGTTTGCTCTTGTCAATCCCGTTTGGGCAGATTGCACACCAGCTTTCAGGCTAAGAATGTTTTTCTGTGCTGCATTATAGTTTGCCTGCGCGGAACGGTAAGTGGCTTCAATCTGTTCAAACTCTGCTTTTGAAATTACCTTCTGGTCGTACAGAGTCTTGTTACGGTCATAAGCCTGCTTTTGCTGACTAAGCGTAGCGTTCAATGCTTCAAGAGCTGCTTCACTATTGGCAACGGTTGCCTGCGACTGACTTACCTGTGATGAAGCTTCATCACGTTGTAATGCATACAGATCAGCAAAGATGCGCGCAAGCACTTTTCCTTTCTGCACACTGTCTCCTTCCTCTACATTGAGCTCTACAATTTCCCCTGATATATCAGGACTGATCTTAACTTCTACTTCCGGATAGATCTGGCCACTGGCAGTTACAGTTTCAACTACGGTGCGTTTGGCCGCTTTCTCAACAGAAACTTTTTCTCCATTGTCCTTTCCGCCACCAAATACCTTAGCTAAAATGAAAATAAGTGCAAGTGTGATGACGGTAATCCAGATCCATTTACGTGACTTCTTTTTCTTCATAACGGCGTAATAATATTTTAAAGTTTAAGACCCTGGCCTCTGTAGAATTCCAGCAATTTCATCTTAAACACATAATCAAACTGAGCAGAGAGCCTGTCAATCCTGGCCCTGAAAAGGTTATTCTGGTTGGTAAGCAGATCGATTGTATTCAGTAAGCCTACATCATATCTCTTCTGGGCAAATTCATAGGCTTTTTGTGCGGATGATACACGTTTGGTGCTTGCATTGAATTTTTGCAGAGAGGTAATTGCATCTGTGTAGGCTTTATAAATATCCTGCTTTAGCGTCATATTATCCAGGTCCTGCTGCAAACTGAGATTTTGAACATTCAGCTTTTGTTTTTGCCAGTTGGTGCGTGCCTGCCTACCATTGAAGATGGGAATATTTAAACTGAGTCCAATATTATTATTGAAATTATCTGATACCTGCGTACCGTATGGAACGTTAAAAAACTGAGTCCGCACATCATAATGTGGAACCACAACAGGGGTATTGGATAGAAAAACATGCGCTACAGTGTCTTTGCCATTTTCTGTTTTGGTAGTTTCCTGGCGTTTACTCGAATTTGAATAGTTTGATCCCACGCTACCTCCAATGGATAATGTAGGATACATGGCGCCTTTAGCTGCGTCTGCGTATTTTCTTGCGGCCTCCAGGCGAAATTTATTCACCTGCTGCTGAGGAAGATTCTTTATCGCTAATTGATAAACAGCTTCCGGTTGCAATTCACCAATAGGTTCAATTGGTATCATATCAACAGGAGGAGCATCAAGATCAAAAACAGCGCCGGCATCCAATTGAAGTATTGACTTTAATAATAGCAGGCTTTGGGTTTCGGTACCTTCAGCCGTTATCAGTGTAGAACTATCGGTTGCCAGTTGCGCTTCCAATTCTGCAAGGTTCAGTTCAGGAAGACTTCCTGCATTCACCAACTTTTGAGTATTCTGTAACTGGGAACTGGTTAATAATATCTGAAGTTTGCTGGTATTGATTTGCTCTTTGGCCAGCAATGCCTGCAGATATGCTGAAGCAATATTCAACGAAATATCATTCTTTAATTTATCAACAGATGCCTTTGCAGCTTCGGTGGAAAGTAAATCTCCGGCTATCGTATTACGTTTACTGAACCAGTTAAATACATCAACATTGCTTTGCAAAGAAAAAGTATTATATACTGTACTTTGTGTAGTGAAGAGGTTAGTGGTTCTGTCAATAGATCTACCAGTGCTTAATCCCAGGTTAGTTCCAAAATTCAAAGAAGGTATCTGACTCGCCCTGCTCTGCTTCAACGTCAGCTCTGCGATCTTTGCCTGGATATCCTGTTGTTTAATGCTGATATTATGCTCAAGCGCATACTCTACACATTTGCGAAGGTCCCATTTCTCCTGCCCTATTGCACTATGGCCTATGAAGGCTGTGAACGTCAACAAACAGATTGTTAGCTTGATATACCTACTCATAGTTGGGCAAAAATAAAGGAAAACGGTCGGCAGGTTGACCTAATTTGACAAATGGATGCTAAATTTTCACTTATATTTTAACAAGTGCCTGCTCCAGATCGGCAATAAGATAGGCCGATTCCTCCAAACCCACGTACATGCGCACGGAACGATGCATTGGATCGGCAGGATTAAAATCGCGGGATGAGATGCCTGCGCATTTCGGGATGATGAGGCTTTCATGGCCACCCCAGCTCACCGCCATCAGGATATGCTGCAAACTCTCGCAGAAACGCACTATTTCCTCTCTTCTGTTGGCCTTCAATACAAAGGTGAATAGCCCGCCAGCATCCTTCATCTGTTTTTTGGCCAGTTCATACTGGGGGAAACCCTTATCAAAAGGAAAGATGATGGATTCCACTTTGGGATGCTGCTTTACAAAAGCCACAACCTCCCGAGTGGAACGAAAAATACTTTCCAGCCTCGCTCTCATTGTCCTCAGTCCCCTTATCAATAGCCATGCATTGAAAGGCTGGATTCCACTACCAATAGTGTTGTATTCGCTATCAAATATCTTTTTCATCATGTCTTTTGTGCCGCAAAGCACCCCTCCAAGGGTATCACTATGACCACCGATATATTTAGTAGCGGTCTGCATACTTAAATCTATTCCCATGGAAATGGGTTGCTGGTAAAGCGGGGAGCAATAACTGTTATCGATCAGCGTGGTTATGTTTTTGGATTTTGCAAAAGCCGCTATGACGCTGATATCCTGTAAAGCAAAATCCCAGCTGTTAGGTGACTCCAGGTAATATAGTGTAGTATTGGGTTTTGTGGCATTGAAATAATTATCGGCAACTGTTCCGTCAACATAAGTAGTGCTGACCCCAAATCGCGGGAGTATCACATCCAGCATGCGCTGTACCCAGGTATAGGGTTTTGTTACAGAAACAATATGATCTCCTGCTTTCACATTCGCCAATACCGCCGCAAATAAGGCGGCTGCCCCATTATTAAATACCAGGCAGTCTTCTGCTCCATCCAGGGCTGCCAGTTTCTTCCGGAGAATATCAACTGTAGGGTTCAAACCGCGACTATACAGGTAGGTACTCATCTCATCCGCAAAAGCTTTCCCCAGGTCATCTACTTTGCGGAATGCAAAATTGCTGGTCTGCATAATGGGAGGAGATACAGCATTGAAATAATGTTCCCTGTCTTCTCCCAATTCTCCCAATATATATGATAGATCCATCAGGATTTTTTCTTTTTAAAATACATGATGCAAAAATAGATTAGCAAAAAAGCAGCAAACACCGCAGTGGCAATAAGAGCCAACCTGGGCGTATTAAATGCAATGGAAATACCAACAAAAATATAGGCAGCAATAAAGATCAGGGGCAATACCGGGTACAGTTTCATTTTATAGATACCGGTTCCATCCAGGTGTTTTGTCCGCTTTCGCAATATAAAAATGGTAGCTGCCGAACTGGCCATTCCGATTGAATCCAGGAATATGGTAAAGCTGAGAATTTCATCGAATGTCTTCGCAAAAAATAATACGATGATGCCAATTGCCGCGAATACAGTAAGACTTACCGTAAGTACATCCTTTTTTTCATCTCTCTTTTTAAAGGCTCCCGGCAGTATACCATCCTTGCTCATGGCATACATTACACGGGGGTTGCTGAGCAGTAGCACGTTTACATAAGCCAGTACTGCTACAAATAATAATACCGAAAAGGCAGTTCTTCCATGTGGTCCAAACATTTTTTCGGCCACAATAGAAGCAATACCTCGGGATGTTTTCAGGTTATCAAACCCGATGGCATTATAATAGGCATAGCTGATTGACAGATACAGAATGATGATGATCAGCAGCCCGATAAATATTCCACGCGGAATGGTTTTTCTTGGCTCAATTACCTCTTCACCAAAATTGATGGTTTGCTGATAACCACCATAAGTAAAAGAAACAGCGATCAGGGCCACACCAAATGATTTGATATAATCCATGAAACTGAAATCACTGGCAACTGCTGTAGTGGATGATGGCTCACCTTTAATAAAGAATATGGAACTGATCAGCAAAACCAGCATGCTGATCTTGAAGATCATCAAAACGTTCTGTGTTTTGGCACTCATCCGGAGACCCATCAGGTTTACGCCATAGAAGATAGCAATCGGCACCATGGCGATAATTGCCTTTGAAGTATCATCAGCTCCGTTCTTAAAGATCACCTGAGCAATGTATTCGGCACCGATCAGGGCCACACCGGCCATGGAGGCTGCATTAGAAATAAGGATAATACAGTTGATCGAAAAGGCAATGGATGGATGATAACATTCGGCGAAGACCTTATAATACCCGCCGGTGATGGGGAATCGCGATCCGATCTCTGCATAAGTGAGCGCACCGCAGAGTGCAATTAACCCCCCGGCCACCCAGGCTATAAAGAATAAGGAAGGAGTGATTGCAGCATTGGCTGCATCGGAAGAGGTCCTGAAAATTCCCATACCTATGACCAATCCTACTACGATCATTGTCAAGTCAAAGAGGCCTAACTTATTCTTTGGAGTCATGCAATAAAGTTAGAGAAAAAACGTCCTACCTTTACCCACAGAATCAAGCCAATGTTTATGAAAAGAACTCTACCCTTCTTTCTCTTATTTGTCTCTATTTCCAGCCTCATTAATGCTCAAACGACCGATTCCGACACCAGCAAAACCCTGGGTGAAGTTGTTCTAAGAGCCTACGAACAGAACCGCCAGTTAAAAGAAAGCGCGGTTGCCGTAAATTATATCGGACAAACACAACTGGAGCGATCCAACAATACTTCCGTACTTCCCGCATTGAATAATACACCGGGTGTAAGAATGGAAGAACGTTCTCCGGGCAGTTACCGGATGAATGTCAGAGGAAGCACCCTTCGCTCTCCTTTTGGTGTGCGTAATGTAAAAGTTTATTGGAATGGCATTCCTTTTACCGATCCCGGCGGAAGCACTTATCTTAACCAGCTCGGTTATTATAATTTCAATTCACTTGAAGTGATCAAGGGACCTGGTGGAAGCCTGTATGGTGCAGGTACCGGAGGTGTGATCCTCATCAACGGTATGCCACAGAAATGGAGCACTGGTGTGGATGCCAATTATGTTTTGGGCAGCTTTGACCTGAGCAGCCTGAATGTACAGGTGAAAGCAGGGAATGAAGATCATAGAAATGTTATCGGTTATACTCATCAGACCAGCGATGGTTATCGTGATCATACCTCCATGCGCAGGGATATTGCCAGCTGGCAAACAAAGATCCGGGCAAATGATCGCCAGACATTGAGTGCATCAGTATTGTACGGTGATCTATATTATCAGACTCCGGGTGCACTGACAAAAGCTGAGTATGATGCCAATCCTCGCGGTGCCCGTCCTGCCGCTGGTACATCACCCAGTGCTGATGGAGCAAAAGCTGCCATCTACCAAAAGACTTTCCTGGCAGGTATCACCAATGAATACCAGTTCACTGAACATTTCCAGAACACATCCACTGTATACGGTGCATTTTCTCAAATCAAGAATCCCACTTTCCGTAACTATGAGCGCAGAATTGAACCTCATTTCGGGGGACGTACTATATTCAAATGGGATCATCAATTTAGCAGCAGCACGCTGAATGTATTATTTGGAGGAGAAGGACAGAAAGGGTTCTTCAATACAAAGACTTTTGTAAATCAGGCGGGCAATCCCGGCATTTTGATGACAGATGATGATATCAATAACTACATCTACACATTATTTGCCCAGGCTGACCTGCGTTTGCCTCATAACTGGAATATCACGGCAGGGGCGAGCCTGAATAAATCATCAATGACCATAACCCGCTTATCTACTCCAAACTTTGTACCGGTAAAAAGAACGTTTAACAGTGAGTGGGCACCAAGACTTGCAGTATCTAAAAAGATTGTATCCAATCTTTGGATGTATGCGAGTGTATCAAAAGGATTCTCTCCTCCTACCGTGCAGGAAGTGCTGCCATCTACAAGCGTGATCAGTGGCGGCCTGAATGCTGAACACGGATATAGCTATGAAGCGGGCATCAAGAGCAGCTGGCTGCAGCAGCGTTTATATATTGAAGTGAATGCTTTTTCGTATTATTTACGTAACGCCATTGTACAACGCAAGGATATCAATAACGCCGATTTTTTTATCAATGCCGGTACTACAAAACAGAGAGGCCTTGAATCACAGGCATATTACCAACTGTTCCGTGGTCATGGCGCCATCACCGATGGAAGGATCTGGATCAGTCATACCTGGAATTATTTTCGATATAAAGATTTTAAATCGGCTACTGCTGATTTCTCAGGTAAGCAATTGCCCAGTGTAGCACCGCAGACAGTTGCAGCCGGGCTTGACCTGGGTACCAAACCTGGTATTTATATTAATCTTTCTTATTTCTATAGTGATCCAATTGCACTGAATGATGCCAATGCAGCTTTTGCATCGTCCTATAATTTACTGGGAGGAAGGCTTGGCTGGAAAAGGATCATTGGCAAATGGGGCATCAATGTGTTTGGCGGCATAGACAATGCCTTTGATGTCAAATACAGCCTGGGTAATGATATCAATGCGGCGGGTAATCGTTATTACAATGCTGCTCCTGGAGTAAACTATTTTGCCGGTGTTGCGCTTTCAGTAGCAGGTAAACAACATAACTAATCAGGCTATCTGTGTCTCGATCACCACAATTATTGCATCATTGCTCAGGGCTTCCATTTCTACCTGCTCAGTATTCCACAATGCAAGCCCGTCACGCGGATGCAATAAACGTCCATTTGCTTCAAAAGCTCCTTCGATCACAAACAGGAAAACACCAGTCCGGTTATTATCAATCGCGTATGTAGTATCAGCTCTTCCATTGAATTTGCCAATAGATAATTTGAACGGTAACAGCTCATCTCCAAATCGGGACGGAGATAATGGTACGAGTCTATTAATATTACTATTGACATCATAAATAGAAGAAAGAGGTAATGACAACAATAGACGTTCATCCCCTTTAACCCAAACCTGTAAAAAATTAACCAGTGTGTCCTTAAATGGGTTTTGAATTTCTATTTTTTCCCCTGCTACCATCCTGGTCAGTTGCCATTGACCTGCTGCCAGGAGGTTCTCATTACCTCTACTATCCTTATAGCGTACGGCTCCTATCATCGGTATCAAAATCACATAAGAATTCTTTTCAACCTTCAGTTTTATTGACGATCCCCCGGTAAGTGTATCATCATTGATCACATCAATATTGCCGAAAGGAGTTTTATGTTCGTTGAAGTAGTTTCCAAAATTGAAAAGATGCATGCTGAGGAAAGAAGGTGTGGCGTCACAGCCTCTATCCTGTGCCAGGAATATCTTACCGTTTGACTGGATCATTAACTACTGGTTTTAGGATTAAGCGGCCACCCTGATAACATGATCAACTGTGTATCCTGTCGAAATTGCGCCTGTTACAACAGCGATCTCTGAACCTGTTTTATCATCAGCGAATATTCCATCCTGTGCATTATAGGTATAACCGCTCATGCCCTTGGTATATCCGTATGCAACTCCGTCACTTCCATTTACGGTTGCCACTGCACTGACGCTACCTTCAGGGAAAGCTATCTGGGTTATAAGTAAGGTGGTCCCCGCCTTATTATATATATGTACGTGAATATGCGTGGTGCGGCCGTTATACCAGCCAGGGAAGATGGAAGTAAAGCTTACCTGCCCGTTTGCATCGGTTGTTTGCCGGCCACGAAGGAAATGGAGGGAACTGACGCTGCCATACTCGGAGTAGTTTCCATCCTTATCGCAATGCCATACATCTACAATTGCTCCGGCAAGGTTGGCACAATCGGCATTCGTATTCTTTACCGTGATCTTGATATTACATAGCACGCCTGTTCGATCCATACGTATATCAGCACCTTCCAGTGTAGCCGGATCATGAGTGGGATATGGTCCTGCTGTTTCTGTGGGAGTAACAGTACAACTTTGAGAAGATGAGTTACCGGTACTTCCGGAGCTGGATGAAGAGGATTCTGCGTCTTTCTTGCAGGCTTCCAAAATCAGTGGCACTGAAGTGGCTCCGATCAAAAAATGTTTCAGAAATTTTTTTCTTGACTGCACCATAGCATTTGTTTTTGATAATTAAAGATTGAAAAAATGAATTCTCTTTTCAATTTTAATAGACAAATGGACTGCATGTATCGGTGAATTCCGGTGAATGTATCGATGTGTGAAAGAGATGTTAATGAGAATGCGAAGTAGTTTACTATTCTATGACAGAAGATGAATTAACAATGCACGCGCCATGGTTATCGCGTGTTCATTCACACGCCTTACGAACCATTACACATTAAGACTTGTGGATCGTGAGACACGAACCACGGCATGCAACCATGGCATGGAAAATTACCAGGGGACCTTAGGACAATCAAGTGTATTCTTTTTACCAATGCGGTAAACGGCTCCAACAGATATGCTGTGATAATTATCTGCCAGTTCAGGATTGGCTGCCTTGCTGAAACCATCAATGTAATCATTTCGTGAAAACCGGTAAGCACCTTCTACATTGATTGCAATGCGTGGTGATACGGCATAACGTAAACCAATACCAAGTGGTATAACGGGAACAACCCGTGGGGTTTTATGAGCAGCATCTTCGGCAATAAGGGCAGGAAGTTCGGAAGCATCACCAAAATAGGCAGCATCGAAATTACTCCAGTCGCGCCTGACATGTAAAAACGAAAGGCCAACACCTCCAAACAGGTAAGGTGAAAAACCCCGATCCTTATAATTACTTCCAAGAGGATTCCAAACCAGCAACTCCGATAATTCAAACAAAGGAGTTTTGAATTTGAAAGCTCTGTGTTTACGAAATTCCGGTTGATCATATAAGGCATCATTCCCTTTCAATCCGCCAATGGCCAAATTAGTACGTAACAAAAAAACCGGGCTCATGATCTTGCTGCCATAAAGAATAACACCTGGGCGCATGGTACGAGCGGAGCCTGTTGCAGTTGGAGTAAGATCTCCTTCATAAATAAAACCAGCGAGGCTGGCACCCAATTCAAATTTCGGAACGTTGGAAATTGTTTGTGCAGTAGCACCAGTGATTAGCGTTAGGGCTACGATGATGAGTACTCCTTCTCTTTTAATATTCATTGCATGTGGTTTTTAAGGGCATTACCTGGTTGAGGGGCAGGCCGGTTTACACAAGCAGCAGAGTTGGCTAATGATAAAATGTTTCGAAGGAGAAGGGTGGATGGTGTTCCTGTTCCTACTGAACGCAAAAGAAGAAGTAGAAGTGTAAGCCTATTTGTTAAAAAAAACTATAATTCAGTGTTTGACCGTTGAGTGACAGATTTGTATCGATGAATATGTAATAATAATCGACACCAGCCTTCTGCGCCATGGTTCGTGTCCCACGAACCATCGGATGCAAATTTCGGTTCGTGAGGCCCCGATAACTATCGGGGCGATAACCGAGGCGTACTCATTCTCCTGCTTTCCACTCTTTAATAAAATCTGCGTAGCTATCACTTACGGCAAGTTCCGTACCGGAAGCGAGCTTTACTTTACGATTTAGTACAGATCTTACTTTTTCGGTGGCAATAATATGGCTGCGATGGATTCTTTTGAATTGAGCGGCAGGGAGTTTTTCAAGAACTGCCTTCATTGTCATAAGGGTAAGTACAGGTTTGGCATTGAGAAGATGGATCTTTATATAATCCTCCATGCTTTCTATGTATTCAATTTCATCCAGGCTGATCTTGATCATCCTGTATTCTGAATACACAAAAAGATTCGCATTGCCCGGGCTTGCTGGCTTTTCCCTGTATTCCTGGTATTCCAGGGCTTTATTGACGGCTTTCGTGAATCGTTCTAAACTGATTGGTTTTAGCAGATAATCGATAGCGTCAAGATCAAAACCTTCCACGGCAAATTTGCGATGTGCAGTAGTGAAGATCACCATTGGTTTATTGGGAAGTGAGCGAACAATATCCAGTCCGGTGATATCCGGCATATTGATATCGATGAATAAAAGATCAACGGGATTATTGCGGACAAATTCGGAACCGGAAATGGCATCATCAAAGGTTTGAACCAACTGCAATAAAGGAAATTTGGATATATACTCCCGTATAAGGACCAGTGCAGGTGGTTCATCATCTATAGCTACACAACGTAGTGGCATACAGGTAAAATTAAATAAATCCATGAACTGCCGAACCCTGAAAGGTTAGGCCGTCTCCAGCGTTAATTGAACGGTATAAAACCCATTATTAGTATCGATCTTAAGAGAATGTTTGCCCGGGTATAGATGTTGAAGGCGCTGACGGGTATTGGATAAACCGATACCGGTTCGCTCCACATTCCGTTTTGTGTTAAAGAGTTTATTCAGGCAATAAAAATGGATCTCTCTTCCTTCAACGGAAAGCTTGATGGTAATGGCTGCAGACTCATGATTGCTGATACCATATTTAAATACATTCTCTATAAAGGTCATCAGGATAAGTGGTGCGATCTTCCTGTCGATCGTGTTCCCTGAAATGAACAGGTCAACGTTCATATTTTTACCCAGCCGCATACGTTGCAGGTCGATATAATCTGTCATGCACTGAATCTCACTATCAAGCGGCACAAAGTCTTCACCAATTTCATCTGTCACATAACGCATGATGTTTGACAGCTTCATGATACTGGGGGCTGTATTCTCATTATTGGTAACAGCCAGTGAATAGATATTATTCAGGGTATTGAAAAGAAAATGCGGATTGATCTGAGCTTTTAGAAAAGAAAGTTCCGCATTGGCACGATCTGCTTCTGCCTTTGCTGCTCTCTGTTCGGTTAATCGCCACTGTTTGATTATACATAAGGCCGTGCTGAGGCTCCACACAGTTATGAACAGGATCATACTGGTGATATCTGTTTTAACGGGTGGGCGACGATGCTCACGGAAAAACCGTGCAGGGTTGACCTGCTCAAAGCGATTGTTCGCCGGAGGCGGCGGGAGCCGCATATCTGTTCTGTCGTGCGGCGGACGTGATTGCATCATGATCCGGTCAAATGGCCGCAAAAAATAAACAGCTATAAAAAGCAGAATGATGATACCGAAATAAACCAGGTATTTTTTCTTCAGGTATAGTTGGGGAATAAGAACATATACATTGAAGTAGAACAGGAAAATAAAAGTGAAATAGAACAACAGGTATTCAGGCGAGAATAATTCCTTTATGATACCCGGGTTATCCCAGGAATTGGTAATAAAACCCACAAACAGGCTGAAGAAAAGGAGCCACCCTGCAACATGAGCGATTATATTGATAACCCGTGGCCTGATCATTTTGCAAAGGACGTAAGATATAGAAGAACGGTGGCTTTGTACCGACGACTCCGGCGAATGTATAGATAACTGCCGGGTAATCATGGGACTTCAGGTCTAAATTCAACCAGTAATTAATCAATGAGTTAAGCAAAGCATGAGGACTAAAAAATCTTTCCAATTTACCGGGGGTTTACCGGTGCTGAAGCCCTACATTTGTGGCCGATTTGGTTCCCGTTAGTAATATGTACTAATATGTATACTAACAAAGGGATTAAAAGGGAAGTCCGGTGTAAATCCGGCGCTATCCCCGTAGCTGTAATACCCTGTAAGTAAATAACAAGCCTGGTTTCTTCAGCCACTGTTCGTTCCGATGCATCGAAACGGACGGGAAGGCAACCAGGATAGGGTAAGCCAGAAGACCTGCCAGATTAAGTTAACAACATTCAGCTTTCGGGTGAAAGGCATGAAATGTAATCGCAAGGGCGTTTATATTTCCATCTCTTTTTGTTACCGGAAGCAGTCACCAAAACTTTTCAAATTCAATGAAAAAAGTTTTTATCGGAGTGGCTGCTGTCATATTTAGCAGCTCTCTATCGGCACAGCAGGACAGTGTCAAACTATTGGACGAAGCAACAGTTACCGCAAACAAGTTTGAACAAAAGCAAAGTACAACGGGTAAGGTAATTACAGTTATTACCAAAGACCAGTTAGACAAAAGCACTGGCAAAACGCTATCACAGGTATTGAATGAGCAGGCAGGTGTGGTGGTAAATGGTGCGCTGAACAACCTGGGAAGTATCCAAACGGTTTTCACAAGAGGAGCATCAACAGGCCGCACACTCATATTGATTGATGGAATTCCGATGTATGATCCTACCATGATCTACAATGAAGGCGATCTCAATTTATTTTCAATTAATGAGATTGAAAGAATTGAAGTTTGCAGAGGTGCTCAATCCACTTTATACGGAAGTGATGCCGTGGCAGGTGTGATCAATATCATTACCATCAAAAAAGATATCAGCAAGCCATTCAATGTAAAAGCAACCAGTAGTTATGGCAATAAAAACACCAGCCGTAACAATGTGCAGTTCTTTGGGAAAGTAAACAAGCTGACTTATACTGCCCGCTTTGCCAAATTGAATACGAATGGTTTTTCATCAGCGTACGACAGCACCCACATCAAAAAATTCGATAACGATAAATATGATGGCAAGAACACGGATGCGTCAGTACAATACCAGCTTCTCCCTTCTTTATCAGTAAGGTCATTTGTTCAATACACCGATTACCGGGCCGATATTGATGCCGGTATTTTTTCAGACGATAAGGATTATCGTATTCACAATACTACTTTCTCCACCGGGGCAGGTGCTAATTTCAAGAAAGGGATTGTGGCGATAACGGCCAACTATCAGTATCGTGAGCTGGACAGGAAATATTTGAATGACAGTCTCCATCACCCTGGTTTTACCAAATTCGAGCGAAACAATTACTGGGGCCGTACGCAATATGCTGAGCTTTATGGAAACATAAAGGCAACAGATTGGCTCACGATCCTTGCAGGGGGCGACTACCGCTGGGGCAATATGAGCCAGCGATATTTTTCGATCAGCAGTTTTGGACCATATAGCAGCCAGTTCAATGATACGGCAATGCACCAGACATCTTTTTATGGCTCAGCGATCCTGAACTTTTTGAATAAGAAACTGAATGTGGAAGGCGGAGTTCGATACAATGACCATTCAAAATATGGCAACAATACAACCTATACCTTCAATCCTTCCTGGACCATAACTAATAACTGGCGGATCTTTGGAAGTGTGGCATCCGGGTTTAAAGCTCCTTCCCTTTTTCAGTTGTTTGATGCATTTAGTGGTAATCCTGATTTGCAACCTGAAAAATCAACCAGCTATGAAGGAGGTGTTCAGTTCCTGCATGAGAAGGTAACAGCCCGTGCGGTGTATTTTCACAGAGATATAAAGAATGGGATCGATTATGACTATGTAAACTTCAAATACTTCAATTTCATTAAACAGACAGTTGATGGATTTGAACTGGAATTGAAAGCCAGGATATCAAAACTGGATATCAGTGCTAATTCAACCTTCATTACAGGCGATGAGCAGACACAGAGCCGAAAGAATTTCCATGATACATCTTATAATTATTTGTTGCGTCGCCCAAAGCAGGTGATCAATGGAAGCCTCGGCTATCAATTTTGCAAGCAATTTTATGCAAGTGTGAACAGCAAATACGTGAGTGAAAGGCATGATGTGGGCGGATACATGAAAGATGATGTGTTGCTGAAAAGCTATTTCATTCTCGGAGCTTATGCCGAATACAGGCTTAAAGACAATCTTAAGCTATTTGCCGATGCGCAGAACCTGACTGATAAACGATTCTTTGATATCCGGGGATATAATGCCATTCCGTTCCTGATCAACGGAGGAGTAACATTTACCTGGTAAAAAATAAAACTTATGTCGAGACAGAACCTTCAACCCCGCTTTTGGATTTTAGTATTGATAGTACTGGCAGCTGCCACTGTTCGTATTTTAAATGGAGCAGAAGTAATGCCCTGGGCTAACTTCCCTATTATTGGAGCTATAGCCGTATTCACGGGTTCCTGGTTCAAAAGATGGACGGCAGTATTGATCTCATTGCTTACGTTATTGATCAGTGATATCGCAATCAATCTCGGAGTATATGGTGGTAAATACGGGGTGATGCATGGTGGCTGGTGGTGGATCTACACGATCTTCTTTTTGATTGTGATAGTGGACTGGCTGATCATGCGGAAGGTTACTGTTTCACGATTTATTATTGCATCAGTAGTATCATCATTAATGCATTGGTTGTTATCAGACTTTATGTTGTGGATCAATGGAAGTACTGATTTGCGGACATTGAAGCCTTTGAACAGAGACATTGATGGATTGGTACAGTGTTACGTCCAGGGCATTCCGTTTTTGCGGAATTACCTGGTGGGCACTCTTGTCTATGGAGCTATCATGTTTGGCATATTTGAATGGATAAAAAGAAGTAATCCGGGCTGGTTGGCGAAAAAAGAATATGCCAGGCATGTGTAGCCATGAACAAAAGATATGTCCCCGGTGTAAGACCCCGTTTGATTGTAAACCGGGGAATATAACGCAGTGCCAGTGTTTTGGGGTGAATCTCACTTCAGATCAAAGAAAGCATATTGAGCAGCGGTATAATGATTGTCTTTGCCGCAATTGTCTGTTAACGCTTCAAAACGAAGCTGAACTGTTTAAAGAGAAATTTATAAAAGGAAGTCAATAAAGCATTGGCGGTTCGTGCTTATCTCTTTTGGGCTTTGATAAACGAAAACCCCGGAGCCTGTCTTAAATGTGTCAGAGTTACCGAATGAAAACCTACTTCTTGCAACCATTCCTTCACTACGTCAAAGTCATAGGCTCGTCCACCTGCAAAGGCAAAGAGGTTCCAGCCTATCATAGCAGCGACACCTTTTACGAAATGAGAGCCTTTTACATTGGCGTATTGGTCAAGAATGGCAATGGCGGCATTGGTTGCCGTGGCATCTGCTATTTTTTTAAACAGTAGCTTGTTGCCGTCTTCGGTAAGCCCGTGAATGATATTTCCGAGAAACATAAAATCAAATTTTTCTGCAGGCAAATTTTCTTTTTCAAAGTCGGCTTCAAACAGGTCAATTTTACTTGCGACATCTTTTTCCTGTGTCAATGTAATTTTTGCATTTTCTAAACCTACAGCCCAGTCCAGCACAGTTGCTTTTAGTTCGGGATATTTTCTACAAAATTCCACACAATACAATCCGTGTGAACCGCCTATGTCCAACATCCTTTTGGGCGAAATAGGCAGCTTCATCCGTGATACCACTTCTTTAACCGTAGCTGAACCCAACCAACGCATAGCTACCTGAAATGATTTCGCTACCTCGCCATCTTTCATCATTTCGTAACCTACCAGTCCACCGGGAGGGTCAGTTTTGACGGCAATGGTGGCATTATTCAGATTCTCGTTGAGCGACCTGAAAAAAAGAACCATGTCTGGAAAAAGGTCAATAGGAAAAGACCGCAACATTGCTTTTGTCAGGCTATATTGGTTCCCCTTTTTATTTACATAGCCGAGTGGAATCATACCGTTCAGCAATATTTCAATACCCCGGAGGGAACACTCTGTTTTTCGGCTGATTTCTTCCAGCGTAAGCGGACCGTTTTTTAAATGGTTGAACAGGCGTATATCCCCTGCTGTCAGTAATGCTGATGCCTGAAACAGGCTTACTCCACTGTCAAGTAATACGGTCGGGATGATTCCGAAATTGATGAGCATGCGCTCAATAAAGTTTGGTTTTAGTGGCATATTGCAATTATATTAAAAGGTAATCGCTTCGTTCGTTTCGGATTTTAGCATGACCACCAACTCTTCCATTGCCGAAACCTTATTGCGGCAATGCGGCTAAATTAACCTTATTTGCGTTATTGCAACAGCAACATTTTTATGGAAAATACTGCAACGCCGCAATAACAGATCAGCTTCCTCACATTCTCAAACCTCGTATAATTCTCTGTTGCAATAGCTCCAATAATTAGAAACCATGTACCTGTTAGGTAATTGCTACTTTTGCGAAAACCCGGCAATATGGACTTCAACAAACTCCTGACCGTTACTTTCACCCTTTTTGCCGTTATTGATATTATAGGCTCCATACCTATATTAATAGGCCTGAAAGAAAAAATGGGCAAAATCAATGAGCTAAAAGCCACAATAATATCCGGGGCTTTGATGATCCTGTTTATGTTTTTGGGAGAAAAATTCCTTGCTATTTTGGGACTGGATGTAGGTTCCTTCGCCGTTGGAGGTTCTATTGTAATCTTTATCCTGGGTTTAGAAATGGTCTTAGGCCTTGAATTCTTTAAAAGCGAAAAAAACGTTTCAGCAGTAACAGTTGTTCCAATTGCATTTCCTTTAATTGCCGGTTCCGGAACTTTGACCACAATTATGTCCCTCCGGGGCGCCAATTACGGTGAGACTATCATCCTGATTGCTATTCTTATTAACCTGATTATAGTCTATGTGGTTTTGAAGTCGTTAGGGCCTATTGCAAAGTTATTAGGACCTGCCGGATTGATTGCGGTACGTAAGTTTTTTGGCGTAATTTTGCTCGCCATTGCCGTAAAGATATTTGCGACCAATGCTCCAGGATTGATACACAGTGTGAAGTGAACTTCTTATCTTGTGTCCCCTTTTAGATTACCAGGTGTTTTGGTGACAAAAGTTTCCCTGGCCTCGTAGTACAATGGATAGTATAAGAGTTTCCGAAGCTCCAGATACAGGTTCGATTCCTGTCGAGGCTACTATTCAATTTTCCAGTATTTAACTACCCCATTTTGAACCCTCTTCGGAGGGTTTCTTTATTTACTATGGATGATTGTGGAGCGATTCGTTTACGGTTTTTAATTAGGGAATCATAAACCTTTCAAGAAAGCGTTCACCTGGAGTAAGCCTTAAGCAAAGATGGAGTGTTGACAATAAGAAAGCCACTACGGCCCCGGCTTTAGATTTGTCCGCTTCACCAACAGCATAGTACACTCAACCTGTTTATTGCTTGACTGCAAACACAGTTGAAGTTAGTTTTATCGTGCATTAAATAATGAACGCTAAAGACTAACAAATGAAAAGATCAATACTGATACCCTTTGTAATAATTGCAGTCGGATTAACAGCGTCTGTTCTCCCTAGTGTTGTTCATTGCCAACCGCCAGGAGTCAGACGCTCTGATCTGCAACGAAATGACCTGAGTGCCGCCGGCCATGAAGTAATACAGGCAAAGGTTGATATTGACCCTGGCGTACTTGCACCCAAACATTCACATCCCGGAGAAGAAATAGTTTATGTTCTTAAGGGTACGCTGATTTACGAGCTTGAAGGTAAACCACCGGTAACCCTAAAGGCTGGCGATGTATTATTCATTCCCGCAGGCGTAGTCCACTCAGCAAAAAACATTGGTAAAACTGTTGGAAGTGAACTTGCGACTTATATAGTTCAGAAAGGGAAGCCACTGCTTGTGTACGCGAAAAATGAATAACATGAAACCGATACTACTAGCCGCTTCTACCTTTTTATTTGTAATATTCTTCAATATGGAAGGCAACAAACCATCAGAACCAATCGGGAAAGTAGCGCCATCTCTCAATGGCGCTACGGGTTGGTTGAATTCCCAGCCGTTGAAGCTGAATGATCTTCGTGGTAAAGTAGTATTGGTTGATTTCTGGACCTATACCTGCATTAACTGGTTGAGAACACTTCCACGGGTCCGCACCTGGGACAGCAAGTACCGGGAAGCAGGGCTGGTTGTAATTGGCGTGCACACTCCGGAATTTTTGTTTGAATACGAAAAGGATAATATTATAAGATCGATCAGGGAAAGGAACATAACATATCCTGTAGCAATAGATAATAATTATGATATCTGGTACTCTTTCAACAATAACTACTGGCCAGCCCTATATTTAATTGATGGGAAAGGCCGTGTCAGGTATCACAAATTTGGTGAAGGTGATTATGATGAAATTGAATTAAATATCCAGCAATTACTCCGTGAAACCGGTAAAAATATTCCGTCTGGAATTGTTGACGTTCATGGAAAAGGCGCTGAATCTGAAGCCGACTGGAACAATCTTCGCTCGGGTGAAAATTTTTTAGGCTATGATCGCACTCTACAATTTGCATCGCCAGGCGGCGTAAGAGCCGACAGAGCTTTCTCCTATACCATACCTCAACATTTAAAGCTGAACCAGTGGAGTCTGTCCGGCAACTGGACAATCGGCCAAGAACACATAACTCTTAATAAGATACCTGGAAGCATCACATACCGGTTCCATGCTCGCGATCTTCATCTGATCATGGGACCCGCAAAAAAAGGAGAAACGATCCGATTCCGGGTATTAATTGACGGAAAACCTCCCGGCCTGTTACATGGACTTGATACAGACGCAGATGGAAATGGAACTGTAAAAGAACAGCGCATGTACCAGTTGATCCGTCAGCCAGCACCTGTCATTGCCAGAGAATTCCAGATCGAGTTCTTTAATGACAGGGTTGAAGTGTACGATTTCACATTCGGATAATACAAACAATAAATTATCAACAATGACACAAAGAAAAAATAACAATGCTGGAACAATAGTGAAAGCAGCCGCGGTTCAAATCAGCCCGGTTCTCTACAGCAGGGAGGCCACAGTGGAAAAAGTAGTTAACAAAATTCGTGAACTCGGTAGCAAGGGTGTTCAATACGCCACCTTTCCTGAAACGGTGATCCCCTACTACCCTTATTTTGCATTCCTGCAACCCGCCTACCTGATGGGTAAAGAACATCAACGTCTCCTTGAACAATCGGTAACCGTACCATCTGCTGAAACAAAGGCAATAGGCGATGCTGCAAAAGAAGCCCATATCGTCGTTTCTATTGGCATCAATGAACGCGACGGTGGCACCATCTACAATACGCAACTTCTATTTAATGCAGATGGTGAATTGATCCAGCGTCGCCGCAAATTGACTCCTACATATCATGAACGAATGGTGTGGGGGCAGGGTGATGCTTCCGGATTACACGCAGTAGATAGCGAAGTGGGACGTATTGGGCAACTGGCTTGCTGGGAACATTACCTTCCACTAGCCAGGTATGCTTTGATTGCAGATGGTGAACAAATTCATTCTGCCATGTACCCCGGGTCTATGTATGGCAGAACATTCTCTGAACAAACTGAATCTAATATATGTCAGCATGCGCTTGAATCAGCATGCTTCGTGGTATGTTCCACAGCGTGGCTGGATGCAAATCAGCAGGCTCAGATAGTAAAGGACACCAACTCGGTTATTGGTCCTATTTCCGGTGGCTGCTTTACAGCTATTGTTGGTCCGAATGGCCTGCTTATTGGCGAACCCATTATTTCCGGAGAAGGTGAAGTGATAGCTGATCTTGATTTCGTGATGATCGATGAACGGAAGCGGTTTATGGATGCACGCGGTCATTATAGCCGGCCCGAGTTGTTGAGCTTAATGATTGACAGGACTCCTGCCCTTCATGTTCGTGAGCGCTTTGGAAAACAGGCGCTGGTTTCTGAAAAAAGTCCTGAAGAATTATTGCTAAGCGCGTTATAATACAATTACCGTTGAAGATCGGGCACTGACAGGTTAGAAAGGCAGGATAATTTGATGGTGGTTGATCAGTAGCCCGGTCCATACGGCACCGGGCTTTTCTTATACATCAGCTACCATGCGCAGCTTCAGATACATGGTTCCATTTATCCCATTCATCGAGACGGCTTTGATAGACCTGCTTTACCAGGGGATAAGCTTTCCTTCCAAGGAAAAGGCGCAAGGGTGGATCTTCTGCATCTAATAATTTCAGGATAGCTTCTGCAGTAGCTACAGGATCGCCATAAAAATCTTTAGAAGTACTGGCTGCAACATGCTTTTTTATCATCGCATATTCAGCCATTGCACTGGTATGAATAGCTGATGAGCCACCCCAGTCGGTAGAAAATCCATTCGGTTCTAAAATTGTAACCTTTATTCCAAATTGCTTTACCTCCATTGCCAGTGTTTCGCTGATTCCTTCTACTGCATATTTTGAAGCATTATACATTCCCAGCGTTGGCGTACAGATGAGACCCAGTATACTGGATAAATTAATAACGTGACCATAACCCTGCTCCCGCATAACAGGTATTACAGCCTGCGTTAACCAGAGCAGACCGAACACATTAGTTTCAATCTGGTCCCTTGCTTCTTTTTCTGACGTTTCTTCCAGAGCGCCAAATAGTCCATATCCTGCATTATTGATCAGCACATCAATTCTACCAAAATGATCCTTTGCATGCTGAATGGCAGCAAAATCTGCATCCCGGTCATTAACATTCAATTGGATCGGCAACAGCTTTTCTCCATATTTTTCAACCAGGTCATCAAGCTGTGATAGTTTACGGGCCGTTGCTGCAACATTATATCCCCTTTCCAAAAAGGCTTTTGTCCATATTCTTCCAAACCCCCGGGATACTCCTGTGATAAAAATTGTTTTTGCCATTGTTTTATAATTTAGAGTGTATGAAATTAAACAGTGAACTATTCACTGTTAGGTTAAAATCATTCAATAATTGTAATTGATTTACCTGTTATCAAGCCATTGGAGGAAGCCTGTAACTTTTTCTTTTGGGACAATAAGTTTATCCCTGGCGGGTATAAGTGGGTTCACCAGCAGTTTCCGGGCAAAATAATGCTCCACTTCTTTTATTGCACTGAAGTTGATAAGGTATTGCCTGTTCAACCTGTAAAATTGTTTGGGAAGTATCAATTTCTGTATCTGATCTAATGAATGGTTCACAAAATATTCCTGCCTGTCAAAGCACATGATCATGGGAGCTTCATGTTTAATGTAGAAAAATGCTATGTTCTCAGTAGAAATATTCATGTATTTATTATTTTTGAAAATCAGGAAGCTCTGTTTTCCGGCTGCCCCATTAATCCTCGATAAAAGATCATCCAGCACAGGAACGCCCAGTCCCTGGAATAGTTTTTTAATTTGATCAGAATAGTTTCCTTCTTTGTTGGCAACTGTTTTGCCTGGCGGCTTTGAGATAAGATT
>Ga0207648_10001506_pt1 | contig 25672 bp, 28 predicted proteins | sample KBSMisM32_FD_184310 | JGI IMG/M metagenome (GOLD analysis project Ga0207648, IMG submission 184310) | Miscanthus rhizosphere microbial communities from Kellogg Biological Station, Michigan, USA - KBS Miscanthus M3-2 (SPAdes) (version 2) | ecosystem: Host-associated > Plants > Roots >... | reverse complement strand
AGGCCGAGGCGGCGGAAGCCGGGGATGAGGCGGAGGATTTCCTCGGACTGGCCGCTGTTGCTCAGGAGGAAAACGAGGTCGCCTTCGCTGCACAGGCCGAGGTCGCCGTGGAGCGCCTGGGTGGCGTCGAGAAAACAGGTGGAAAGGCCGGTGCTGTTGAAGGTGCCGACGAGCTTGTTGGCGATATGGGCGGACTTGCCGATGCCGGTGAAGATCAGCTTGCGGCCGGCGGCGTTGGTGGCGTGGACTGCGCGGGCCACTTCGACGAACTTGTCGTCGAGGCCGCGGGAGGTGGCCGTGAGGGCCTCCTGTTCGATTTTGATGGCGGCGCGGGCGCGGCCGAGGGTGGTTTTGGAATCGAGGGCCATTTAGGGTTTGAGTCGTCGGACGGTCTGCGAGACTTAGGAGCAACTTTTTCCCGTTCAAACCATTTCACCCGCCGCCGATGAGGTTCCGCTTCCTTCCGCTTTGTCTGTGTGCGCTCGCGACGCTGTTGTTTGTCGCGGGTTGCGGCCGCTACGACTCGTCGCCGTTCACGGCCGAGATCGACGAGCCCAACTACCGCCGCGGCAAGGATCTGCTCCGCCAGGGTCGCAACCAGGAGGCGCTCGCTTCGTTCCTGAAGGTGGTCGAAAAGCGCGGTGACGATGCGCCCGAATCGCACCTGGAAGCGGGCATTCTCTATCAGCAGCACATCAAGGATCCGATTGCCGCGATCTACCACTACCGGAAGTTCCGCGAGTTGAAGCGCAACTCTCCGCAGTCCGATCTCGTTCGCCAGCGCATCGACGCAGCCACGCGTGAATTCGCCCGCACGTTGCCCGCGCAACCGCTCGAAAACCAGATGGAACGCCTCGATCTGCTGGAGAAGATCGACCAGCTCCAGCGCGAGAACGCCCAGCTCAAGGACCAGCTCATCGGCGTGCGCACGCAGGCCATCAACACGCCTCGTCCCAGTCCCTCGTCGCCCCCGGCTCCGTCCGTCGATGCCGGCGAACCGCTGGCCTCGCAGGCCATTGATCCGGGCGAGTCGCCCATCGCCGCCGCCCCCGAGCCGCCGGCGGCTCCCGTGGTGGTGACTCCGGCACCTGCGCCGACGCCTTCGGTGTCGGGCATCCGTCCTGCGCCGACCGCGCCAACGCCCCCGGCTCCGACCGCGCCGGTCGCACCCGCGGCGCCTTCGGGGCCCGGCCGCCGTTACGTGGTGCAGAAGGGCGACACGCTTTTCGCCATCGCCAAGCGCCACTACGGCACCGCGAGCAACGTCCGCGTGCAGGCCATCCTCAACGCCAACCGGGCGGTGCTGCCGAGCGCGGCTGCGCTGCATCCGGGCATGACGCTGGTCATTCCCCAGTAAACTGCGTTCGCCAGCCCCGCCGTCCGCTTCCATGCCGCGCACCTCCCGCCGCACGTCCGTCTTTACCGAGTCGCTCATCCGCGAGATGTCGCGTGTCGCCGCCCAGCACGGCGCGATCAATCTGTCCCAAGGTTTCCCCGACGGTGATCCGCCCGCCGCGCTGGTGCTGGCCGCCCGCGACGCGATGGACGCCGGTCGCCACCAATACGCGGTGACCTGGGGCTCGCCCGAATTGCGCGATGCGCTGGCGGCCAAGCTCACGCGTTTCACCGGCCTGCCGGTCGATCCGCAACGCGAGCTGGTGGTTACCTGCGGAGCGACTGAGGCGATGCTCGCCGCCATCATGACCGTGTGCGATCCGGGCGACCGCATCGGGATGTTTTCGCCGTTCTACGAGAACTACAACGCCGACGCCATTCTCAGCGGGTCGGTCGCGGTGCATGTGCCGCTGCACCCGCCCGGCTACGGTTTCGATCCGGCGGAGCTGCGCGCGGCCTTCGCGACCGGCGGCGGGTTGAAGGCGTTCATCCTCTGCAATCCGTCGAACCCCTGCGGCCGAGTGTTCACGCGCGAGGAATTGCTGCAAATCGCCGCGCTCGCCGAGGAGTTCGACACGTTTGTCATCACCGATGAGGTCTATGAACATCTCGTGTTCGACGGGCGGAAACACGTCTATTTCGCCACGTTGCCGGGCATGGCGAAGCGCACGTTGAGCGTATCGTCGCTCTCGAAGACCTTTTCGATCACCGGCTGGCGGCTCGGCTATTTGCACGCGGCGCCGGAGATCATCGCGCAGGCGCGCAAGGTCCACGATTTTCTCACGGTCGGCGCGGCGGCTCCGCTGCAACACGCCGTGGTCGCCGCCCTGGGGTGGGGGCCTGAGTATTACGCGGGGCTGTGCGCCGAATACCAGGCGCAGCGCGATGTGTTGCTCGGTTATCTCGACCGGACGGGACTCGCCTACACGAAGCCGGAGGGCGCGTATTTCGTGATGCTCGACATCTCGCCGTTCGGCTATGCGAGCGACGTGGAGTTCGCGCACTGGATGGCGAAGGAGATCGGCGTCGCGCCGGTGCCGGGCTCCAGTTTTTTCGCCAACGGAGAGAGCCGCTACGTGCGGCTCAACTTCGCCAAAAAACCGGCGACGTTGCACGCCGCCGGCGAGCGCTTGCTGAAGCTGAAGCGCGGGTAGTCTCAAGCTCATGCCCGCTCCCGTCATCACGACCCTCACGCTCAATCCCGCGATCGACCGCACGGTGACGATCCCCAACTTCACGGCGGGCGCCGTCAACCGCGTCGAGAGCACCAGCGACCGCCCGGGTGGCAAGGGCATCAACGTCGCCGCCGCGCTCGCCGAACACGGCCACGCCGTCACCGCGCTGGGTTACCTCGGACGCGACAACGAGGACGTTTTCAAGGAGTTTTTCGCCGCGCACCGCATCAAGGATCGCTGCCTGCGCCTGCCCGGTTCGACCCGCGTGGGCATCAAGATCACCGACCCGGCGCGGAACGAAACGACCGACATCAACTTCCCCGGGCTCACGCCGAGTCCCGCCGATCTCACCGCCCTGCGCGCGCAAATCGCCAAGCTCTCCGACGGCTGGTGTGTGCTTGCCGGCAGCCTGCCGCCCGGCGTGTCCTCCAGCATCTACCGCGAGTTGGTCGACACGCTCAAAACCAGCGGCGTGCATACCGTGCTCGACTCCAGCGGCGAGGCGCTGCGGGAGGCGCTCAAGGCCGGCCCCGATTTCATCAAACCCAACGTCCACGAACTTGAGGCCCTGCTCGGTCGTTCGCTGCCGGCCGAAGCCGACGTGATCGCCGCCGCCCGCGAACTGGTGGCCGGCGGCGTGGGCCTCGTGGTCGTCTCACGCGGCGCCGACGGCGCGTGCTTCGTGACCGCCGATGAAATCGTCACCGCGCGTCCGCCCTCCGTCACCGTGCGCAGCACGGTGGGCGCGGGTGACGCGATGGTGGCCGGCGTGGTCGCCGCGCGGCTGAGCGGCCTTTCGCTCGCCGACACCGCCCGCCTCGCGACGGCCTTTTCCCTTTCCGCGCTCACCCGCACCGGCACCCGCCTGAACCTGCAGGCCGAGATCGAGGCGTTCGCGAGTCGCGTGCAGATCACCCAGCCGAACTTCTGATTCCGAAATGTAGGAGCGGCTTTACGCCGCGATTCCGGAGGCGTGCCTACGCACGTCATCGCGGCGTAAAGCCGCTCCTGCAAGAACCTCCTCCAGCTACTCCCGACGCGCTCTTCGCCACCTTCGCCTACACCACGCAGGACAAGGTCGCGATCATTCCGCTGCAGTCCACGCTCGGCGCCCACTACAAGGGTCTGCTCCCCGGACGTCCCGACGACCGCACCGTGGTCTTCGTGACTTACGGCGGTTTCAGCGACGCCTACTCGGATGAACTGGTGGCCGGCGGCGGCAGCCCGGCGGACTATGAGATGGTGATCGAAGTCGGCCACCGTGTGCAGCTCACCAAATGCGCCTACATCCAGCCCGACGTGCAGTGGATCAGGCATCCCGGCGGCACGGGCAAGATCGACGACGCGGTCGTCCTGGCGGTGCAGTTCGGCGCGAGTTTCTGATCCGTTCGAGTCCTCAATTCTCCGCTCTTCCCGAAGCCGCGCCGCTCAAGGCGCGGCTTCTTTATTGGTGAGGCACGCGCAGTGATGCCGGACAATCTCCATGCGGGCGGCCGGGGTCAGCGACTCGATCCACGCCAGGCGTTCCCGGACGGATTTGGTTCGCACGGCGTGCAGCGGGCAATCGGTCGGGTTGTCCTGACCAAACGGGCAGGCCAAGACGAGCCTTGCGATGTGCGCGTGCAAGGAACCGGATGCGGATCCGACGAAGGGTTGGGAGGGTTCCATGGAACATGACCAGACCACGACGACGCGCGTTTCATACTTGGGCCGGTCCATGAAAAACGTCGAAGAGCGTGAGAACCTTAACGGATTAAAACGTGCGGGACAGTCTTATGCCGAGTCCCTTCAGATCGCCCTCCAAACCGACCTGCCATCCGTCGTAGGGTTTGGTGAAAAGGTAGCTGCTCAGGATGCCGATGGCCGCGCCCGCCACGACATCCCGCGTGTAGTGCTGGTCCGATTCCACGCGGCTGTAGGCGACGAAGGACGCGGCGACATAGGCGGGCACGCCATACTCCCAGCCGTAGCGCTTGCGCATGAACTCGGCCGAGGCGAACGAGGTGGACGTGTGGCCCGACGGGAACGACTGGTCGCCGCCATTGGGACGTTGGGCGTTGATCGTGTATTTGAGCGTATAGGTGACGCCCAGTGTCGTTGCGAACGACTCGCCAAATTGCAGGGCGCCGTCGCCATCCTTGTGGCCGATGGTCAGACCGATGGCCGTGGCCGGCAAAACATACTGCAGGATGTCACCAGTGGTTCTAATACTGTCCGAGGCGGCGAGGGGGCCGCATCCGAACGTCGCTAAAAAGGCGACGGCGGTAAGGAGGGCGCGGGCGACGGAGGTTCTTTTCGCGGAGTGCGGAGGACGACTGAAGAGGTCCGTGGTTTTCGCTCGTAGAGCTGCATGCGAGTCCTGTCCGACGGCGGTTTTTTTCAGGCTCGCGAGGGCATGGGGTAATGCCGTCTTCATGCCCCTAATTAAGCCCGTTTCGGCGGGGCTTCGCAACGGGGAAGTCGCTGGTCTGCGTGACGAGCCGGTGGCTTTTTCTGGTCAGCCGCCGAGGTAGGCGGCCTTGAGGCGCGGATCCTGGCGAAGGTCGCGGCTCGCGCCGGCGCAGGCGATCTGGCCGGTCTCCAGCACGTAGGCGTGCGAAGAGATTTCCAGGGCGAGGTGGGCGTTTTGTTCGACGAGGAGGATGGCGATGCCCTGCTCGCGATTGATCTCCACGATCTTCTCAAAAATCGTCGTCACCAGGCGCGGGGCGATGCCGAGCGAGGGTTCGTCGAGCATCAGGAATTTCGGCTGGCCCATGAGGGCGCGACCGATGGCGAGCATCTGTTGTTCGCCGCCGGAGAGCGTGCCCGCGGTTTGCTTGAGGCGTTCCTTCAGGCGCGGGAAAATCCCGAACACATAGTCGCGGGTGCGGTCGATCACGGCACGGTCGCGCTGGAGGTAGGCGCCCATGGTGAGGTTTTCGGCGACGGTGAGGTTGGAGAAAACGAGGCGGCCTTCGGGCACATGGCAGAGTCCGCGGGCGACGATCTCGTGCGGGGCGAGCCGGGTGATATCCTCGCCGGCAAAACGGATGGCCCCGGCGGCGGGGCGGACGAGTCCGGAGATGGTCTGGAGCGTGGTGGTCTTGCCCGCGCCGTTGCCGCCGATGAGCGTCACGATGGCTCCGGCCGGTATCTCGAAGGAGATGCCGTTGACGGCCTTGATGGCGCCGTAGGCGACGGAGAGGTTTGAGACGGAGAGCATTCGGAGGAGTTGAGATTTGAGGGCTGAGTGACGCTCAATTCACTCCGCTTTGAGCGGAGCGTGCTCTTCGCCGAGGTAGGCTTCGATGACCTTCGGGTTGCTTTGGATTTCGGCGGGGCCGCCCTCGGCGATCTTCACGCCGTAGTCGAGGACCGCGATGTGTTCGCACAGCGTCATAACGACCCGCATCGAGTGCTCGACCAGCAGGATGGTGAGGTTGAAACGCGTGTGGATCTCGCGGATCAGGCGGATGAGCTCGACCTTTTCCGACGGGTTCATGCCGGCGGCGGGTTCGTCGAGGAGGAGCAGGCGCGGCTGGGTGGCGAGGGCGCGGACGATCTCCAGCCGGCGCTGTTCGCCGTAGGGGAGCGAGGTGGCGCGGGTGTGGCGGAAGCGGTCGAGGTTGAACAGGACCAGCAACTCGTCGACCCGGGCGGCGATGGCGGCTTCGTCGGCGCGGAAGGTCTTGCCGCGGACGAGCGCCTGGAATGGCGAGGTGGCGCGGTGGAGGTTGCAGGCGACGCGGACGTTGTCGAAGACGCTCAATCCGGGGAAGAGCCGGATGTTTTGGAAGGTGCGGGCGATGCCGAGCGCGGTGATCTGGTCGGGGCGGAGGCCGGCGAGGGGCTTCCCGTCGAAGGTGAGCGCGCCGGAGGACGGGGCGTAAACGCCGGTGATGAGGTTGAACAGCGTGGTTTTGCCCGCGCCGTTGGGACCGATGAGCCCGTGGAGTTTTCCGGGGACGAGCGCGAGGTCCACGGCGTTGACCGCGGTGAGGCCGCCGAAACGGATGGTGGCCTGGTCGAGCTGGAGAAGCGGGGGCACGGTATCGGAGTAGGCGGAAGAGTTACACAGAGGGCACAAGAGGTGGCACAGAGGTCACAGAGGAAAGGCACTGTGCGATGGAGGCGGTAAATGTGCGCGAGGAGATAAATGTGGTCTTGAGGGCCTCCCTAAACTCCGGGCCGGACTCTGTGTTCTCTGTGTAACCGGATTGGGAAATCATGTTTTACGGGTGAGGTGGAAGTTGAAGAGACCTTGAGGGCGCATGAGCATCAGCACGATCAGCATGAACGAATACAGAATCATGCGGTATTCGGCGATGGGGCGGAGCACCTCGGGCAGAAGCGTGAGCAGGATGGCGGCGAGGATCACGCCGACGGTGTTGCCCATGCCGCCGAGGATGACCATGACGACGATCTCGATGCTCTTGGTGAAATCGAAGCCGGAGGCGGTGATGCTCATCTTGAAGTGGCCGTAAAGCCCGCCCGCGATGCCGGCGAAAAACGCGCCGATGACAAACGCGGCAATTTTGTAGCGCGTGGTGTTGAGCCCCATCGCCTCGGCGGCGATCTCGTCGTCGTGGGTGGCGAGAAAACCGCGTCCGTAAGTGGAGCGAACAAGGCAGCAGACGACGAAGACGGTGAGGGCGGCGAAACCGAAGGTCCACGCGACCGTGGTGTAGTTGGGGATGCCGTTGAGGCCGAGCGCGCCGCCGAGCGGCTCGATGTTCTGGAAGATGACGCGGATGATTTCGCCGAAGCCGAGGGTGACGATGGCGAGGTAGTCGCCGCGCAACCGCAGCGAGGGCACGCCGACGAGCAGGCCGGCGAGGGCGGCGCAGAGTCCGCCCGCGAGCAGGGCAGCGAAGAAGAGGGCATTTTGCGCCCACACCGAGCCGCCGTCCTCGCCGAGCAGGGCAGGCCCAGCGAACAGGGTGACGGCGGCGGAGAGATAGGCGCCGACCGACATGAAGCCGGCGTGGCCGAGCGAGAACTGGCCGGCGTAGCCGTTCACGAGGTTGAGGGAGACGGCGAGGATGATGTTGATGCCGAGGGTCGTGAGGATGTCGTTCGCGTAGGGATCGGTCACGAGGCGCGTGAGCGTGACGCTGGCGATCAACGCGGCGAGGAGCGCGAGGTGGGGGGACGAGAGGGAGCGGCGGAGCGGCGTCATACTTTCTCGATGGTGCGGCGGCCGAGCAGTCCGGCGGGGCGGAAAACCAGGATCAGGATGAGCAACGCGAAGGCGATGGCATCCTTGTAGGTGGAGAGCTGGCTGCCGCCGACGAACGTCTCGATGGTGCCGATGAGCAGGCCGCCGAGGGCCGCGCCGGGGATGTTGCCGATGCCGCCGAGCACGGCGGCGACGAAGGCCTTGAGCCCGGGCATCACGCCCATGAGCGGTTCGACCGACTGGTAGTTGAGTGCGTAGAGGATGCCGCCGGCCCCGGCCAGGGCGGAGCCGAGGGCGAAGGTGAAGGCGACGACGACATCGCGGTTGATGCCGACGAGCTGGGCGGCGCGGGGATTGAGCGAGACGGCGCGCATGGCGGTGCCGATGCGGGTGCGAAAGACGATGAACTGGAGCGCGACCATCAGGACGAGCGCGACGCCGATCACGAGGAGCTGGTTGCTCGACAGGGTGAGGCCGCGCACCTGCCACACCACTTCGGGAAAAATCTGGGGGAACGCTCGCGGGGCGGCGCCGAAGACGTGCTCGTTTTGGAAGGTGTATTCGAGCAGGAGCGACACGCCGATGGCGGTGATAAGGACGTTGAGGCGGGGCGAGGCGCGCAGGGGGCGGTAGGCGAGGCGCTCGATCAGCATGCCGAGGAGGGCGCAGACGATCATGGCGCCCAGCAGGCAGGAAAGGCCGCCCCACCAGGTGCCGGCGGGCAGATATTTACCGAGGAAGCAGCCGGTGACCGCGCCGACCATGAAGACGTCGGAGTGCGCGAAGTTGATGAAGCGCAGCACGCCGTAAACCATCGTGTAGCCGAGTGCGATGAGGGCGTAGATCGCGCCCAGAGAGAGCGCGTTGAGGAGCTGCTGGATGAACTCGGTCACCGGGTTTTCGTCTGTCCCCTTACGGCGCCACGCTTTGGAAGAACTTAAAGCGGCCGTCCTTGATCGTCACGATGACGGCGGCCTTGGTCGCGTTGCGGTTGGCGTCGATTTCGGTGTGGCCGGTGACGCCGGCGAAATCCTTGGTGGCGGCGAGGGCGTCGCGCACGGCGGCGGGATCGGTGACGCCGGCGCGCTTGATGCCGTCGGCCAGGAACACGGCGGAATCATAGCCGAGGGCGGCCATGGCGTCGGGCGTTTCGCCGCCGAAGCGGGCCTTGAAGCGCTTCACGAAACCCTGCACGGCGGGCGCGTTGTCCTCCGGAGAGTAGTGGGTCGAGTAATAGTTGCCTTCCATGGCAGCGCCGCCGATTTCGAGGAGCTGCGGGGCTTCCCAGCCGTCACCGCCGAAGAGGGGCACGGTCAGGCCGAGTTCGCGGGCCTGCTTGGCGATGAGCGCGGCCTCGCTGTAGTAACCGGGGACAAACACACCCTCGACGCCGGCAGCCTTGATGGCGGTGAGCTGGGAGCGGAAGTCTTTGTCGCCCTCGGAGTATTTCTGCTCGATGGCGATGTCGCCGCCGTCGGCCGTGAAGCGTTCCTTGAAATATTTGGCGAGGCCGACGCTGTAGGCGGAGGAGACGGAGGTGAGCACGGCGACCTTCTTCAGATGCAGTTCGGATTTGGCGAACTTGGCCATCACGGTGCCCTGATAAGGATCGATGAAGCAGACGCGGAAGACGTAATTGCCGATGGCGGTGACCTTGGGGTTGGTCGAGGCCGGCGAGATCATCGGGATCTTCGAGCTCTGGGCGATGGGGGCGATTTCCAGCGAGCGGCTGGAGGCGACCTCGCCGAGCAGGGCGGTCACGCGGTCGCGGGAAATGAGTTTGCGGGCCGCGGTGGCGGATTCGCCGGCCTTGGACTGGTTGTCCTCGGTCACGAGGTCGATCGGGCGGCCGAGCACGCCGCCGGCGGCATTGAGCTCCTCGACGGCGAGGAGGGTGCCCTTGTGGGACGACTGACCGAAGGCGGCCTCCTTGCCGGTCAGCGAGGCGATTTCACCGACCTTGATCGACGCGACGTCGGCGGCGAAGAGGGATGCGGAGATGACGGGAAGCAGGGCGAGGCGGGCGAAGGTGCGGAGAGAAAAGGACATGGGATCTATAGTAAATGAGTGGAGGACGGCCGGCGCGTGGCGTGAAGAAAGGCCGCGGCGGGCGGGCTTTCAATCAAACTCCACGACGGCGGGCGGCGGAGGGCGGACCGTTTGACAGCAGGGGGCGTTCCGCGCGCGGCCCGTTTTCCCGCTTTGCATTTCGCGGGGCAACGTTCTTTAACGCTGCGGTTGAATCTCATCGACCGATACCTTCTGCGCGAGTGGCTCAAGATGCTCGGCCTGGTGCTGGGCGCGACCCTCGGGTTGCTGCTCATGCAGGCGATGTATGACGACTTCCGTGATTTGCTGGCGGATGGCGCGACGGCGGTGGACCTGGCGGTCTACTACATGATCAAGCTGCCCAGCTACCTGTCGGTGGTGCTGCCGCTGGCGCTGCTGGTGTCGCTGCTCTACACGCTGGGTCAGATGCACCGGAACCACGAGATTACCGCGTTGCGCGCGGCGGGCGTGGGTTTTTTCCGCATCACGCGCGGCATCTGGGCGGCGGGCGTGGTGCTGTGCGGGGTGACCTGGTATATCAACGCCACGGTGATCCCCTGGTCGATCGAGGAGTCGCGGGCCATCCGCGAAAACCTGGAATATCGCAAGGAGGCCGCGAGCCGCACGGTGGACCAGGTGGGGATGAAGCCGAGCGTGGCGTTCGACAACCGGCAGGACGGGCGTGTGTGGTTTTTCAACCGCTACAGCCAGTTCACGCACCGCGGCTACGGCGTCACGGTGGTGGAGCTCGACAAGCAACGCCGCGAAACCTCGCGCCTGCTGGCGAAGGAGGCCCATCCCGACCCGAAGCTCGGCGGCTGGGTGTTCCACGACGGTCGCGAGATCACGCTGAATCCCGATGGCGGCGAGGTGGAGTCCACGGCGCAGTTCAGGGAGAAGGTGCGCAAGGATTTCCACGAGGATCCCGCGCTGATGCTGATCTTTGACGCGCGTCCGCAGGACCTGTCGTTCACCGAACTGCGGCGGATCATCGGCTATTTTTCGATCGACGATAACCCGAAGATCGTCGCCTACCAGGTGCGGTATTACGGGCTGCTGGCAGACACGATCGGGCCGTTGATCATCATCGCGCTGGCGATCCCGTTCGCGGTGAGCGGCGTGCGGGTGAATCCGGTGATCGGCGTGACCAAGTCGCTGGGCCTCTTCGTCGCCTATTTTGTGCTGTTTCGCGTGTGCGCCATGCTGGGCGGCCGCGAGGTGATCCCGGCGCTATGGGCGGCGCTTTTGCCGAGCGTTACGATGCTGGGCACGGGACTGTGGTTTTTGTTCCGCCTGCGCTGAGGGGGGCGAACCGGACGCCTCGGAGAGGGGGCGTTCCCACCAGGAGCGGAGGCGGGCCGACGGGTCGGCCCGGTCAAAGCGGCGACGGGTCGCCGCACTCCAGATCAGGCCCAGGCGTAGTTGAAACTGATGCTGATGCGTTCGTCGTCGACGCGGTTGGCGGCGACCTCATGGCGGAGCCAGCTCTCGAACAGGATCACGTTGCCCGCCTCGGCGGGGTAGGTCGTGTAGAGGCGGTTCTCGTCGCGGACGCCGGGCAGCTTGGGCGGGGCGGCCATGAGACTGGAGAGGCGCGGGTCCTCGAATTTCAGGCCGGAACAGCCCTTGGGCGTGCGCACGTAGTAGGTGCCGCTGATGAATGAATTGGGGTGCAAGTGCAGCGAATGGGCGGCGGTGGGCGGCATGATGTTGACCCAGCAGTCGGTCATGCGGATCTCGCGGCCGCGGAGGTCCATGTCGAGGTGCTTGGCGAAGGCGCGGACGTGTTTGGTGATCTTCTTTTCCAGTCCGCCGAAGGTGCTGGAGAAGCCGTGCAACTGGTGCATCGACGCGTAACTGGTGTAGCCGCCCGGATAATTTTTGGCGGACCAGGCGCGGCCCTCCTCGTCGTAATCGCGGAGCTGGTGGCACTCGTCGGCGAGTTCGTCGTTGAGGCGCGGGAGGCCCTTGGGCTGGAGTGGCTCGCAGTAGATGAAGGTCGGGAACCAGGCTTTGATCGGCATGGGGATCGGTGGAGTTGAGAGTTGAGGGCTGAGAGTTGGGAGAACGCGGGAGACGGCAAGCGTTCGCGCTGGCGTGTGCGGGCGGTGGCGCTACGACTGCGGGATGTTATTGTGGGAATACGCCGCGGTTTATTATGCGGGTGTGTCGGTGATCACGCTGGCGGTTTACGCTTGGGACAAGCGCGCCTCGAAGCGGCCGGGGGCGCAACGGGTGAGCGAGCGCGCGTTGCACCTGTGGGCGCTTGCGGGCGGGTTTGCGGGGGCGTTGCTCGGGCAGGCGTGGCTGCGGCACAAGACGCGGCATCCGGCGTTTATCATCGTGACGGTACTCGCGCTGGCCGCGCACGCCGGCGCGTGGGCGTGGTGGTGGGACGGGCGGTGAGCAGCCGGACGAGGTCAGACCTCGTTTTTGCGCACGCCGGGGCGTTGCGAGGTGTAGATGCTGGTGTGCCCGCTGAAGTGGTAGCTGACCCAGCAGGCGACCGCGAGGAGCACGGCATGTTGTGCGCCGAAGAGCTCGATGCCCATCAGCGTGCAGGCGAGCGGGGTGTTGCTGGCACCGGCGAAAACCGCGATGAAGCCGAGGCCCGCCGCGAGATCGACCGGCAGGCCAAGCAGGCCGGCGAGGGTGTTGCCCAGCGCGCCGCCGATGAAGAACAGCGGGGTGACCTCGCCGCCCTTGAAGCCCGAGCCGAGCGTGACGGCGGTGAAGAGGAGTTTCCAAAACCAGCTCCAGGTGTCGGCGCCGCCGGCGTGGAAAACCGAGACGGTGGTGACGTCGCCAGCAAAGGGGCTCCACGCGCCCAGGCCGAGGTATTCGCGGGTGCCGAGGGCGTAGGTGAGTGCGATCACCACGCCGCCGCCGATGACGGGTCGCAGCCAATAGGTGGGCACATGGCGTTCGAAGCCCGCTTGCAAGCCGTGCGTGGTCGTGGCGAAGAGGCGGGCGCACAAGCCGAAGAGGGCGCCGGCGACCCCGACCTTGGCGAGCACCAGCAGGTCGAGCTGGCCGAAGGTGAACGGGCCGGGAGGCAGGAGGCCGGCGATCAACATGCCGGTGTGGTGAATGCCCCAGGCCGCGCAGGTGAGGTCGCCGATGATGGCGGCGAGCATGCAGGGAATGAGCATCTCGTATTGCACGCGGCCGACCGTGAGCACCTCCATGGCGAAGACCGCGCCGGCCAGCGGTGTGCCGAAGACCGAGCCGAAACCCGCGGCGACGCCCGCCATGAGCAGCATGCGCCGGTGCTGCGGGGGGATGTGAAACGCCTTGGCGAACGCGCTGGCGAGTCCGCCGCCCATCTGTACCGCGGTGCCCTCGCGTCCGGCCGATCCGCCGAAAAGATGAGTGACCAACGTGGCGCCGAGGATGAGCGGGGTGATGCGCGCGGGCACGCCACCGCCGGGCTCGTGGATCTCGTCGATGAGGAGATTGTTGCCCCGGCCGGCGTTCTTGGCGTGGTGGCGATAGACCCAGGCCATGAGGATGCCGGCGAGCGGCAGGAGGAACAGAATCCAAGGGTGGTCGAAACGGATCTGCGTGACGCGGTCGAGCGACCACAGGAACAGCGCGCTGGCCGAACCGGCGAGCAAACCCACGGGAGCGACCAAGAGCGTCCAGATGCCGAGCGGCCGCAGGCTTTCGAGATAGGTGCGAGGGCGGAGAAGTTCGGTCCCGGTCATGATCGAGCCGCGACCGTGGAGAGGAATCGGCCGCATGACAATGACGGGGTCGCGCGAGGGTGCGTATTGCCATCGGCGGGAATCCGCGCTGCGTTGGAGCCATGAACTGGCTTTTCTGGGCCCTGCTCTCGGCGGTGTTCGCCGGCGCGACCGCGATCCTCGCCAAGGTCGGCGTCGAGGGCGTCAATTCACACCTGGCGACCGCCATCCGCACGACCGTCGTGTTGGTGTTCGCGTGGATTCTCGTGCTGATGGTCGCGCCCGGGGCGGTGCGGACCATGGGCGGGCTGTCGCGGCGCACCTGGGTGTTCCTCGCGCTTTCCGGCGTGGCCACAGGGTTGTCGTGGCTGTGTTACTTTCGCGCCCTTCAGATCGGCGAGGCGTCCAAGGTCGGGCCCATCGACAAGCTCAGCGTGGTCTTCGTGCTGGTGTTCGCCGCGCTGTTTCTCGGCGAGGCGCTTACGTGGCGCACGGGGCTGGGCGGCGCGCTCATCGTGGCGGGTGCGGTGGTGCTGGCGCTGAAATAATGATGACCCTCCGCGCACCCATTACTCCGGGGTTGGCCTCGCGCGCCGTGGCGGGCATCGTCTGGCCGATGCGGGGAGTCCTCTGGCTGGCGGTTGTCGTTTCGATGTTCGGCGCGGTCGCGCGTGCCGACGACGTGTCCGCGCGGGTGATCATCCTGGCCAACAGCGACGAGCCCGAGTCGGTGAAACTGGCGGAGTATTACGCGGAGAAACGCGACGTGCCCAAGGCCAACATCATCGCGCTGCCGATGCCCCTCGCCGAGGCGATCACCTGGAAAACCTTCGTGGCTTCGATCTTCAATCCCCTGCAGGCCGAGCTGGTCGAGCGCGGCTGGGTGGACGCGATTGGCATGGACCTCACCGACATCGCGGGACGGAAAAAATACGTGATGGCCGGCCACAAGATTTCCTACCTCGTGGTGTGCCGCGGCGTGCCGTTGAAAGTCGTGCACGATCCGCTCATCCCGGCGGAAAATCTTCCGCTTGTTGCGACCAATCCCGCGTTCAAGACCAACGCGGCGGCCGTGGACGGCGAGCTGGCGCTGCTGGCGGCGAGCAACCTGCCGCTGATCGCGTTTGTGCCGAACCCGCTTTTTAAAAACGACCGCCCGTCGACGATCCAGTTGAACCAGATCGTCAAGGTGGGCCGTCTCGACGGGCCGAGTTTCGGCGATGCGCGCGGCTTGATCGACCACGCGTTGGCCGCCGAACAGACCGGACTCATCGGTCGCGGTTACGTTGATATCGGTGGACCGCATGCCCAGGGCGACCGCTGGTTGGAGGAGACGGCGAAGCAACTCGCCGCGCTCGACTTCGACACCGACGTGGATCGCGCGGGCGGCTCGATGCCGGCGTGGACGCGGCTCGACGCGCCGGCGTTGTATTTCGGGTGGTATGCGGGCGACCTCAACGGACCGTTCGCCCAGCCGGGCTTTGCGTTTCCGGCGGGGGCGGTGGCGTTGCATATCCATAGTTTTTCGGCGGACACGCTGCGCTCGACGACGCGCGGTTGGACGGGGCCGTTGGTCGCGCGCGGGGTCACGGCGACCGTGGGCAACGTCACCGAGCCTTACCTCGAATTCACCCACCAGCCGCAGCTCCTGTTGCAGTCGCTCGCGCGCGGTGACACCTGGGGCGATGCGACGGCGTATGCGGTGCCGGCGTATAGCTGGCAGGCGATGGCGGTGGGCGACCCGCTCTACCGTCCGTTCAAGGTGTCGTTTGGCGACCAATGGTCGCGTCGCGAAAAACTTGCGCCCGAGCAACGTGCTTACGTGATGCTGCGGCGCATACGCGAGCTCGACCGCACGGGCGACCGCAACGCGGCGATCTGGGCGGGGTTGGTTTCCGAAAAAGCGCAGCCGCACCTCGCGATGGCGCTGGCGGTCGCGAAGTTACAGCAAGGCGCCGGTGACGATTCCGGAGCGCGTCAGACGCTAGGCTGGGTGGCGAACCGCCGCAGTTTCACTCTGTTGGAAACACCGCTGGCGGCGCAGGCCGCTCAGCAGCTGAAGGAGTCCGGCGACGCGTCCGCCGCCGTGGGTGTGTGGCGCCGGGTGCTGGGCGACCGGACGCTGTCGAAGGACACGCGGATCGCGTGGCTGCCGCTGGCGCTGGACGCGGCGCGCGCCGCGAAAGACGTGCGCGAGATCGCGCGGTGGGACGTGGACTACAAGGAGCTCACGGCGCCGCCGCCGGTGGCGGCGGATGCGGGCAAAAAATAGCCCCGCTGATGTAGCCCCGACCGCTGGTCGGGGGGCCGATACGAGGAAAGCCCGACCAGCGGTCGGGCCTACATTTTGACGCAACAAAGGCGGGCCGGCGAAGGCCCGCCTTGAGGCGGAAACAAAGGTCGGGCGCGGAAACTCAGACCTTGTCCACGATCTTGTCGGCGAGGCCGTAGGCGATGGCTTCCTGGGCGTTGAGGTAGAAATCGCGGTCGGTGTCGCGGTTGATGACCTCGATGGGCTGGCCGGAGGCCTCGGCGAGGATCTGGTTGAGCTCGGAGCGGAGCTTTTCCATTTCGCGGGCCTGGATGTTGATGTCGGTCGCGGGGCCGACCATGCGGCCGGAGATGAGCGGCTGGTGGATGAGCACGCGGGAGTGCTTGTAGAGGAAGCGGCGGCCCTTCTTGGCGCCGGAGAGGAGGATCGAGCCCATCGAGGCGGCCATGCCGGTGACGATGACGTTGATGGGCGAGGTGATCATCTGCATGGTGTCATAGACGGCCATGCCGGCGGTGATGGAGCCGCCGGGGGTGTTGATGTAGAAATGGATTTCTTTGCCCGGGGCGAGGGCCTCGAGGTAGAGGAGTTTTTCGACGATGTCCTTGGCGGTCTCGTCGGTCACGGCGCCCCAGAGGAAGATCTTCCGTTCATCGAGAAACTTTTTCTGGATGAGCATGGCGACGGGCGCGGCGGACTTTTTGGCGACGGCATCGGATTCCTTGTCGTCGTCATCCTCGTCTTCGTCATCGAGGCGGGGGAGGGGGGCGTTCAGACCGGGCTGGAGATTCTCGAAATGCATATGGTGTTTACGTTGAGAGGCGGGTGCGGCTTGGCAAGTGCTCAGGCGAAAAGGGTCACAGGTCGGGCAGGTGCGGCGCGAGGGCGGTGCGCAGGTGTTCGATCAGGGCGGGATCGTGGGCGGCGGGATAGTCGTCGGGGATGCGCAGGATGACGACGGGTTTTTCGGCGAGGTCTTCGGGAAACTTCTCTCGAAGGCGGTCGGCGTGTTTGCGCTCCATGCAGAAGATGCGGTCGGCCCAGCCGAGGTGGCAGGCGGTGACCTTGATGCGCGCGCCGTTCTCGGTGCCGGCGGAGCGGGCGTCGTAGCGCGGGTGGTTTTTGAACAACGCCTCGGCGGTGGGCGACCGCCACTGGTTGCGCGAGCAGAGGAAGAGAAGCTTGGTTTTCACGAGCCGATGGGCGGAAGCGGCTCTCGCGGCCCGGGGAAGCGGGGATGCCGGTGCCAGACGTAGAGGTCGAGGACCGCCACGGTGCGCGAGGCGATCTCGCGAAGTTCGGTGCGGATGGAATAACGAAACTCGATGTCGCGCGCGCAAAAGCCGATTGCGTCGAGGTTGTTGGCCTCGGCCATTTCGAGGGCGCGGGCGTTATGAAAGCGTTGGGTGATGATGGTGCACGTATCGAGGCCGAACACTTCGCGGGCGCGGATCACCGAATCCAAGGTGTGGAAGCCGGCATAGTCGCAAACGATGGCGGAGGCGGGCACGCCACGCGTCACCAGCGCCTCCTTCATCAGGGTGGGCTCGTCGTAGTCACGGCGACCGTTGTCCCCGCTGACGAGCAGGCGGCGGACTTTACCGGCGTGATAGAGGGCGGCGGCGGCGTCCATGCGGCTGACAAAATAGGGATTGGGCAGTCCGTTGCCCAAGGTTCGGCTGGATCCGAGCACGAGGGCGGTCTCACGGACCGGAACGTCTTGAATGCGGGCGTAGAGATGGTCGCGATGGGCGCAGATGATGCGCAGATTGGCGAAGACCACGAAGCCGAGTGAAACGGCGGCGAGCGCGGCCAGAGTCAGGCGGAGCCGGCGCGGGAGGCGGAAAGCGCGGATCATTTTTTCCACAGATTGTGAAAATGATGCACGGGGCCGTGGCCGGAACCGACGTTGAGCCGGTCGGCGGCGGCGATGGCGGCGGAGAGGTAGTCCTTGGCGGCGCGGATCGCGTCGGCGGGGTTGTCGTGCTGCGGCAGCAGAGCGGTGATGGCGGCCGAGAGGGTGCAGCCGGTGCCGTGGGTGTTTTGGGTGGCGATGCGCGGCGAATGGAGCTCGATCTGCGCCGAGCCGTCGTCGATCACGTCGATGCTTTCGGGGCCTTCGAGGTGTCCGCCTTTGAGCAGGACGATGCGCGAGCCGAAGGCGCGCAGCGCCCGGGCGGCGGCACGCATGTCGGCCAGCGTGCGGATGGGCGCGCAGCCGAGGAGCACCTCGGCCTCGGGAAGGTTGGGCGTGACGATTTCGGCGAGCGGCAGGATGTCGCGGCGCAACGCGGCGACCGCGTCGGGCGAGAGCAGGTGGTGGCCGCTTTTCGAAACCATGACGGGATCGACGACGAGCCGGCGGACATGATGACGGTGCAGCGCGTCGGCGACGGTGGTGACGACTTCGGCGGTGCCGAGCATGCCGAGCTTGACCGCGTCGATGCGCACATCGGCGAAGAGGGTGTCGAGCTGTTGCGCGATGAAGGCGGCGGGCACGGGTTGCACGCCGGTGACGCCTTTGGTGTTTTGCGCGGTGAGGGCGGCGACCACGCCGGTGCCATAGGCGCCGAGGGCGGAGAAGGCCTTCAAGTCGGCGAAAAGACCCGCGCCTCCCGAGGGATCGATGCCGGCGATGCTGAGGACGTTGGGGATCATGGACGGTGCAGGCCGGAATTGTTGCCCGCGGAATGCGCGGAACACACGGAAATTAAGGCCAGCGCCCGAACATCCGGGCTTTGCAAACCGGAAGGCGGTCGGACAATGATCATCAGGCATGACGACCAAGACGCGCGTTCAATCGATCTCGGGGAAAGTCGTGGATCTGCATCGGCGGGAGGTGTTTCCCGGCACGGTGGAATGGGCGGGCGGGCGAATCACGGCGGTGCACCGCGACGGGCGCGTGAAGGAGAATCGGTTGATTATGCCGGGGCTGGTCGATGCGCACATTCACATCGAGAGCTCGCTGCTGCCGCCGTCGGAGTTTGCGCGGCTGGCGGTGATCCATGGGACGGTGGCGACGGTGTCGGACCCGCACGAGATCGCCAACGTGCTCGGCGAGGCCGGCGTGCGCTACATGTTGGCGGATGCGAAGCGTTCACCGCTCAAGTTCAACTTCGGGGCGCCGTCGTGCGTGCCGGCGACGACCTTCGAGACGGCCGGGGCGAAACTCGACGCGGCGGCGGTGGCGCGGCTGCTGGCGAGGGACGATGTCCGCTATCTGGCCGAGGTGATGAATTTCCCCGGCGTGCTCGGGCGCGATCCGGAGTTGATGGCGATGATCGCGGCGGCGTGGCGCGAGGGGAAGCAGGTGGACGGCCATGCACCGGGGTTGCGCGGAGCGCAGGCCAAGGCCTATGCGGACGCCGGGCCGACGACCGACCACGAGTGTTTCACGCTCGAGGAGGCGAACGACAAGCTGGCGGCGGGGATGAAGATCCTCATCCGCGAGGGATCGGCGGCGAGGAACTTCGAGGCGCTCGCGTCGCTGCTGAAGACGCATCCGCGGAGCTGCATGCTGTGTTGCGACGATCTGCATCCGGATTTACTGGTGAAGCGCCACCTCGACGAACACGTGCGGCGGGCGTTGGCGATGGGCGCGGATAAATTCGATGTGCTGCGGGCTGCGTCGGTGAATCCGGTGGAACATTACCGGCTCAAGGTGGGGCTGCTGCGCGCGGGCGATCCGGCGGACTTTATCGTGGTGGATGGATGGAAGAAGTTCCGCGTCGAGCGCACGTATATCGACGGCGCGCTGGTGGCGACGGACGGGCGCACGCGGTTGAAACGGCTGGCGCCGAAGATCGTCAACCGGTTCAAGGCGCGCGCGGTGAAGGCGGCGGATTTCGCGGTGAAACCGATGGGCGCGTCGGTGAACGTGATCGAGGCGCTCAACGGTCAGCTCGTGACCAAGCACCTCACGGTGCCGGCGGCGGAGATCGGCGTGAAGCACGACGTGTTGAAGATCGCGGTGGTGAACCGCTACGCGTCGCGCGCGCCGGTGGCAGTGGGCTATGTGCGAGGCTTCGGGTTGAAGGCGGGTGCGCTGGCGTCGTCGGTGGCGCACGATTCGCACAACATCGTGGCGGTGGGCGTCGACGACGCGTCGCTGGCGGCGGCGGTGAACCTCGTGATCGCGGAGAAGGGAGGCTTGAGCGTGGCCGGATCGCGGACGAAGGCGGTGCTGCCGCTGCCGATCGCAGGATTGATGGCGGCGGTCGATGGACGGACGGCTGCGCGGCTTTATACGAAACTGGATCGGACGGCGAAGAAGCTGGGGTCGAAACTCGACGCGCCGTTCATGACGCTGTCGTTCATGGCGCTGCTGGTGATTCCCGATTTGAAGCTGAGCGACCGAGGATTGTTTTCGGCGGCGAAGTGGGGCTTCGTGCCCGTGGATTCCGGGGCGGGCGAAACAAGGTCGGGCGGGTGACGCGTGTTGGAAAATAACGGGCTAGTCGATCGAAGACTTGCAGTCGGTTTTCTTGAGCAATGGATTGTCGATAGCTCCTCGTGGCCGAGGGGTCCCATCCCTTCCCCAAACCCGCCATGCCTACTTCAACCCTTCTGGCTGAGTCTTCCGAAACCGGTTCGCTCGGTGTTTTCCAACTCAAACGGCTGTAGTCGCGCACGCTGGCGGCCCGTTCCGGACGGGCGGTGAACGATGTGGCCGAGCAGCATCTCGAACAATTGGTGACCGATGCGCTGGGTCTCGGGCTGGAGCAAACCCATCAATACCTCTTCCGGAACGCGCCCAGCTTCGAGGAGTTTGAACGCTGGATTGTGGCGACGACCGGCGGGGTCGATCCGGTCCAGGTCGCGCGCATCAACGCCGCCGTCACCGGTGCCGATGTGCCCGAGGCGGTGCTCGCCCGGCTGGCGGAAATCGATGCGATGGATCCGGTGCTCACCGCCGCCGACCTCGCGCACTGGGAAGATCATGGTTATGTGATCGTGTCGAACGCCGTGCCGGAGGAGACGCGGGCCGCCGTCGAGCGCGTGATCTGGAATCATCTGGGTGCCAATCCCGACGATCCGGATTCCTGGTATGTGCCCAACGACCACGGGATCATGGTGCAGCTTTTCCAGCATCCATCTTTCACGGCCAGCCGGCACTCGCCCCGCATACACAAGGCGTTCGCCCAACTTTGGGGCACGTCGGACCTGTGGGTTTCGGCCGACCGCGTCGGCTTCAACGTGCCCGAGCGTCCGGGTTGGATGTTTCGCGGTCCCGACATGCATTGGGACGTGAGCCTGGCCCGGCCGATTCCGTTCGGAACCCAAGGGATTCTCTATCTCACAGACACGCCGCCGGAGCAGGGGGCGTTTACATGCGTGCCCGGTTTTCAGCATCGTCTGGACGCTTGGCTCGACGGGCTGCCGGCGGGCGCCGATCCGCGCAGGGAGGATCTGCATGCGCTGGGTTCGCGGCCGATTGCCGGTCGTGCGGGCGACCTGATCATTTGGGATCACAAACTGCCCCACGGCAGCCGGCCGAATCGCGGGGTGCGTCCGCGTATGGTTCAATACCTCAACATGTATCCCACCCGGATGGAGAAGCGGGAAGCCTGGCTGTGAAGCCGTGGTGCGGGTGGCGATAAATGGAAAAGCCCGGACCGGGAGGTCCGGGCTCCAGGGCGGGCCACTCAGATCAGGCCGAGCTTCATTTTGCCTTCTTCGCTGATCATCGACTGGTTCCAGGCCGGTTCCCAGGTGATGCGGACGTCGGCGGCGGCGACGCCGGGGACGAGGAGGACTTTGCCCTTCGCGTCTTCGGCGATGGCCGGGCCCATGCCGCAGCCGGGGGCGGTGAGGGTCATGGCGACGTCGACCTTGTAGCCGCCTTCGTCGCGCTTGGAGACGTCCATCGAGTAAACGAGACCGAGGTCGACGATGTTCACGGGGATCTCGGGATCGAAGACCTTCTTGAGCTGGTCCCAGATGGCCTCGGGATCGGGAGCGCCGTCGGCGAGCGTGGTGGCGGCGACGGTGTCGGTGACGACCTGCTCTCCGATGGCGTCGGCATCCTTGCCGTCGATGCGGTAGAGTCCGGAGTCGCCCTGCACGGTGTAGGTGCCGCCGAGGACCTGGTGGATGAACACCTTCGCACCGGCGAAGAGGGTGTGTTTGTCACCGCTGGGAATCTGGGTGACGACGACGTCTCGGGTGAGGCTGCGTTCTTTGGAGGACATGGCAAATGAGTGAGTGCATGCGCGGGCCGGGCGCAACTGCGCACATGGCTTACCCGGCGACGGCGGGGGCAAGTCCGGCGGGTTCGTCGGAGGCGTCAAGGGCGTCGAGCTGGGCGATCAGGACGCGCACTTGGGAACAGATCGACGCCAGGCCTAGGATCATGGGCACAAAACCGCCGAGGGTCGCGGCCGCTCCGCAGAGGGCGGTGCGGATGGCGGTGACGGCGATGGCGAAAATACGGCAGGCGATCGCAAATGATTTGGCTCCATGAACGAGGCCCCGGCCGAAGGCGGTGACCTCGGCGGGCTCGGCGGCGGGATCGACGAGGAGAAAGGCGTTGCCGACGAAATGCCGGGACAGGACTGCGCAGCCTTCGGGTGCGGATGCGCGCAAGGGGTGCACCATGAAGGCGGCGCCTTCGTTCATGGCGGCGAGGGCGCGGCGGAGGTTGAACGCGGCCGATCCCATGAAGTGGTGAAGGGTCCGCCAAAGATTATAGGTCTCGGTGGTGGCGGCGTCCCAGGCTTGGCTGAAGAGGTGGTGAACCCATGAGAACGCCCTGCGCATGCCATCGAAGAGGACGCCCATCATGCGGGTGGCGGCGCTTTCAATGTCGGTCCAGAGGGAGGGTCGGGCCGAGAGTCGCGCGGTGATTTGGGCGACGAGGGTGTCGGACGCATGCTCCTGGGGAAGTTGCGAGGCGGAGTCGCGGTGCAGGGCGACCATGCGGGCGAGCAAGACGGGGATTTGCTCGGGAATGGCGCCCACGCCGAGTGTGCCGATGTGGAGAGCCCCGTCCTGCGGCTGGGTTTCACGCCAGAAGGAGGCGATGGCGTTGGCGGTGTCGTTGGGATGGAAGAACGCGGTTTCGCGGGGACCGTGGACGTCGGCGGTGGTGAGATCGGAGGTGCCGTCGGGCTTGATGTCGTAGCCGAAGAGCCAGAGTTCAACCTTGGCCACGCAGACGAGGAAGCTTTCGGCGCGGTGACGGGAAAAGAAGGAGATTGCGGCGAGGCGCGGGGAGCATTGCGACAGTCGCTCAACCAGATCGTCGTGGTCGAAGAGGGTGGCGACGAAGGCGGGCGTGAGTGCGGTCGGCAGAAGGGCCGTCGTCACGCCCAGGCGGAATGCAAGGTCGGCGAAGTCGGCGAGCGCGGAGGATGCGGGTTCGAAGTCGGTCGGGCCCGGGGCGGTTCCGAAGCCGAGCACGGAAAGGCGGAGGCGGACGGCGCGACGCAGCGGGCCCGACGCTTGGGTGCCGTCGAACCAGTCGGAGACTTTCAGGGGGCACTCGAAGCTGAAGAGTTGCTGGAGTGCGTTCCACTCCATCGCGGTGAGTTCGCCGGCGGCGAAATCGGGGGTGGGCAGGCCCGCTTCAAAACCGAAACGGGCGAGGATGGCGGAGACATCGGGACCCCAGGCACCTTCGGCGGGATCGGCGAGGCGGGGCAGCGGATAGCCGAGGCGGCGGAGACGATCGCGGACGGAGCGGATGCGCGCCTCGGTGTCGGGCGGGGCCGTCTCCAGATCGTCGGCGTCAATGGTGAGGACTGGGACGACCTGCGCATCGCAGGCGGATGCAAAATAGTCGGACGTGCCGAGGAGAACGGCCTCGGGGGTGCCGGTCTCGAGGGCGGAGCGGTAGGCGGCGAGCGCCGCCGGGGCTTGGGGGGGATTAAGGATCACGGCCGGCGGAGCCGGTTAAAGGGCGAGGCCGCGCCGGAGCGGGTCGGGAGACCGGTTCCGGCGCGGCGCAGGTGGGTTCAGATCTTTTTGAGCGCGCTCAGTGCGAGATCGACGATGGCCTTTCGGGCGGCCAGGCCGGAGGTGACGGCGGCGTTGTGCGCGTCCACAATCCACTGCGGCGGCAGGTCGTCGGCGATGAAGGTTTTGGTGTCGCCGTCGAACTCGATGCGGGTGGCGAGGGAGAGTTTGATGACACCGTTGTTGGCGGTGGCTTTGCTAAGAAGCGCATTCCACTCGAGGTCGCCTTGCACGACGCCGGAGACGGAGCCGCGGAGGGTGATGACTTCGAGCGAGGTGAGATCGGAGGTGACTGAAGCGAAGGAATCGAGAACGCCTTGGAGACCGGTGGCCATGGTGGGTGGTGGTGTTAGGTAGTTGGAGCGCGTGGGCGGCGCAGGCACACGAATTCCGAGCGAGGAGGGGCTCAGTGGCGTGGGCATGAGTCGTTAACATATTACATCCATTCGATTGCAAGCCGTGGTGCGATCTAAACGCAAAAAAGCCGACATACGCCAAGGGCGCAGCCGGCCGGAAGGATGCGGGAGGGGGCGTAAAAAAGGCCTCCCGGATGGGAGGCCTTTGGAGGGGAAGGGCGCGACGGATCAGTTCGCGGCGACGAACAGGGCGTCCACTTTCTGCACGAGCGCGGAATCCCAGCCGGAGGCGCGGGCCTGGCTGGCGGCCTGGCTTTGCACGCGGTCGTGGCGGGCGTTGACCCACTCGCGGAGGGTGGACTCGTAGGAGAGGTAGGCGTTGATGGAGTTGAGGTAGGACTCCTTGCCGGCGTCGTAGGCGCGGGCCGAGGCGTCGCGGAGGATCTCGTGTTGTTTGACGAGATCGGCGAGGTCGGCCTCGGCGGAGGCGGCCTGTTCCACGAGCTGGCGGCCGCGCTGGTCGGTGCGGCCGGAGGTGGCGGCGAGGGCGCGGAGTTCGGCCTCCTTCGCGTGCTGGCGATATTTGAGCTCGCGAGCTTCGGAGTAGTTCATGCCGCGGTCGAAGATGTCCCAGCGGACGGCGAGTCCGACCTCGTAGTTGGAGAGGTCGCGGGCGCCGCCGAATTCGGAGCCGCCGGCGTTGTCCTGGCCCCACTGGCTGTAGAGGCTGAGGACGGGCAGGGAACGGCGTTGGGTAGCCGTGGCCTGATGGCCGATCTCGGCGGCTTCGGCGGTCACGAGTTCGGCGGCGGGGGTGCGGGCGGAGGCAGAGGCGCCGGCGGAGATCGAGGCCGGGTCGGCGTCGGGGGACAGGCGGACGCCGGGGGTCTTGAGCCGTTCGGCGGAGTCGCCGAGCAGGCCGAGGCTGTAGGCGAGGCGATCGTTGAAGCTGTTGCGTTCGCGTTTAACGGCGGCGAGGGCGAGGCGGATGTTCTGGACGTCGGTGACGGTGGCGATCTTTGCGTCGTGGCTCTTGGAGACGGAATCGAGTTCCTTCTCGAGGCGGGCGATGACGCGGTCGCAGGAGGCGATGAGCGCCTGGAAGCGGGCGGTGTCCACGAAGCCCTCGACGAGCTGGCGGGTCTGGGCCTCGCGGGCGTCGCGGTCGAGGATCTCCGCCTGGCGCTTGCGGGCTTTGGAGGCCTCGACGAGCGGGGAGATGGTGGGATCGTAGATGGGTTGATCGACGATGACGTTCAGGCGGGTGCTGTCGTAGGAATCGTGGCCGTTTTGGAAGACGGTGGTGCCGCTTTGGCGGATGTCCTGGTAAACCCAGAGTTCGCGGGCGATGAGCGAGAGCTTGGGCAGATAGCGCATGCGCTGGGTTTGGACGTTTTGCTCGGCGGCCTTCAGGTTCCAGTCGGCGGCGCCGGGAGCGGCGGCGGCGGTGCTTTGGTTGTAGATATCCTGAAGCGTTCCCGCGGTGGCGAGGGAGGCGGCGAGGGCCGAGGCCACAGGCAGCAAACGGAGTAGGTTACGATTGGACTTCATGGGTGGTTAGCGAGTTGGAATGGCGGACGGAGAAAGGGGAGCGGGAGTCGGGCGGGAAAGTTCGCGGACCG
>Ga0207648_10001501_pt1 | contig 25704 bp, 21 predicted proteins | sample KBSMisM32_FD_184310 | JGI IMG/M metagenome (GOLD analysis project Ga0207648, IMG submission 184310) | Miscanthus rhizosphere microbial communities from Kellogg Biological Station, Michigan, USA - KBS Miscanthus M3-2 (SPAdes) (version 2) | ecosystem: Host-associated > Plants > Roots >... | reverse complement strand
CGCGCAACATGGACTTCGTGCGCCAGTCGGTACTGCGGTTCCCGGCCCTGCTGCGCCAGGAGGATCTGGCCATCGTGGCGCCGTTCCGCGACACCATCACGACCGTGACCGGTCCGACGCGCGACGCGGCCACGCTCGGCGACGCGGTGACCGCGATCAAGTCCGGCGGCGGCACGGCCATCCTCGAATCGCTCTCGGCGGTCGCGGCCCGCTTTGGCGGCGAGCCCGGGCGCCGCCGCGCCGTCGTGCTCGTGACCGACGCCTACGACGAGCACAGCCAGATTCCGGTCGACAAGGTGATCGCCGAGCTGAAGGCGGCCAACGTCATCGTCTACAGCATGGCCATCGGCGGCATCTCGGGCGTGTCGATCAAGGGCGAGCACATGCTCCGCTTCATCGCCGAGCAGACCGGGGGCCGCGCCTTCTTTCCATGGAACGCGAAGGAAGTGGCCGAGGCCTGCGCCACCATCGCCGAGGACGCTCAGCATCGCTACGTCGTCACCTACACGCCGAGCAACCAGCGGCACGACGGCGCCTGGCGCGCGATCCGCCTGGAGACCATCGACCCGCAGTTCCGTGTGGTGGCCCGCGACGGGTATCTCTCGCCCGAGCCGGCGCCGGTCAAGGCCTCGTTCGAATTCACGGTGGTCAACCACTCGAGCCAGTACGTCGAGATCGACCGCGACAATCTGGTGGTCGTGGAAGACGGCGTGCCGCAGAAGGTGGAGTCGTTCCACGAGTCGGTGGCGCCGGTGTCGGTGATGCTGGCACTCGACGCGAGCGGCAGCATGACGAAGGTGTCGCCCGCGGTGATGGAAGCGGCGCACGCGTTCGTGAGCTCGCTCAAGCCCGAAGATCCGCTCGGCATCGAGCTCTTCGCCGACAGCGCCGAGATCTCGCACGACCTCAGCCCGGCGCGCTGGGTGTCCCACCGTCACATCCAGCGTTACGTCGCCCGCGGCGGCACCGCGCTCTACGACGGGCTGGTGGACAGCATGGTGCGTCTCGGCACGGTACCCGGCCGCCGGGTCGTGGTGGTGATGACCGACGGTCGAGACGAGAACGCCACGTCCAGCGGGCCCGGCAGCACGCGATCATGGGAGGACGTGCTGGCGACCGCGCGCCAGACGGGCGCCACGGTGTATGCGATCGGATTCGGGACCAACGTGGACGTCGCACGGCTCGTGGAGCTGACGACGCTCACCGGCGGCGAGGCCTACTTCACCAACGACATCAGCGAGCTGCCCGAGCACTACCAGCGCATCGTGGACGACCTGCACCGGCGCTACGTCCTGGCGTATACGTCCACCAACTCGGATCGCAACGGCGGCTGGCGCGCCGTCGGCATCAAGACCAGCGACCCGGCCCTGAAGGTCCGCAGCCCCGGCGGCTACTTCGCCCCCGCGCAGTAGGGGCCGCCTTCAGGCGGCCCGTTGCGAACGGCTGCAGGCCTTCAGGCCTGCCCCACCTCGTGGCTGCAGGCCTTCAGGCCTGCACCGGAGCGTAGGCCCTCGCCTACCAGCCAGGCGTCCAATCGCCCGCATGTTGGGCCAGTTCCTCGAAAGTGAAATGCGACGAGCCGGACCATCGGTAGTCTGCTGCGTCCCGAACGAGACCGGCGCGAACCGGGTTGTTCAGCAGGTAGCGCACAACTGCCCGCGTGTCGTCGCCCTCACGCAGCACACGGTCGTGGAATCCGGTCTGCCACAGTGGAACGTTCATGTGGCGCCTCCACGCGTGCCCCACTATCTGCTTCCATACACGAACCGCTTCGCAAAGGTCTGCCTCATTGCTCGTCCCTTCGAGGAACAGATGCACGTGGTCCGGCATAAGGCAGTACGCAGGTACGGCAAATTCGCGGCTCGCGAAGAACGGCGGAATCTGGAACATCACATCGGTCGCGAAGTTGGCGTTCGCAAAGGAAGGTGAACGATTCCGCGTAACGGCAGTAATCAGATATCGATGAAGACCTCGATAGGAGAACGAGGCAACTCGGGGTGGACGGCTTGGCCACATGCGTGGGGAAACGCAATGCGCGCGCCGCCGCGGCAGGCCTGAAGGCCTGCAACCACGGGTTGGCGTCGGCAGGCCTGAAGGCCTGCAACCACGGGTTGGCGTCGGCAGGCCTGAAGGCCTGCAGCCACGGGCGGGCGTCGGCAGGCCTGAAGGCCTGCAGCCACGGGCGGGCGTCGGCAGGCCTGAAGGCCTGCAGCCACGAACGGGCCACCTGAAGGTGGCCCCTACTTCAGCACGTGGCGTTCGAGCATCTGGCGGCGCACGACGGCGCCGTAGACGTTGCCCTGCGCATCGACGCCCAGACCCTCGGCGCCCGAATGGTCGGCCACCGTGGACTCCATGTCCTCGATGAAGGTGCGCACCGAGCCGTCCTTGGCGCTCCCGATGCGGATGCCCTTCTTGATGCCCGGCAGCTCGTGGGCGCCGGTGTCTGGCCCCGACTCGGAGTCGGTCACGTAGATCGTGTCGTCGCGCGTGATGGTGATGCCGCTCGGCCGGCCGAACTGCCGCCACTCGGCGAGAAGCTTGCCGTCCTGATCGAAGATCTGGATACGGTTGTTCTCGCGATCGCCCACGAACACCCGCCCGCGCGAGTCGAGCGCGATGGTGTGCGGCTCGCTGATCTCGCCGGGGCCCGAGCCCTTCTTCCCCCACTCCTTCACGAACGTGCCGTCCTTGCGGAAGCGCACCACGCGGTTGTTCTTGCCGTTGCGATGGCTGTCGGTGACGAAGATGTCGCCCGACGGCGCCACCACGACGTCGGTCGGCTGGTCGAAGAGATCCGGCCCCGACCCGCTGACGCCCGCCTTGCCGAGCGTCATCAGCACCTTGCCGTCCGGGTTGAACTTGAACACCTGATGGCCCTTGCCGCCTTCACCGCGCGCGTCGGTCACCCACAGGTTGCCGTCGCGATCGACGGTAGCGCCGTGCGGGAAGATGAACATGCCTTCGCCCCACGACTTGAGCAGCTTGCCGCTCGGGTCGTATTTCAGAATGGGCGCTTCCATTCGCCCGGCGCACGAGTTGGCGAAGCAGCGGTGAATCACGTAGATCGATCCGTCCGGCGCCGGCTCCACCGCCGTCACCGCCGCCCACTTCACGCCCGGCGGCAGCTGCCCCCAGTCGCGCGTCGTCTTGTAGGGCTGCGGCAGATCGTTTCGCGGGGCGCTCGACGCCTGCGCGAGCACGAGCGCCGAATAGGCCACCAGAAGTCCGAGCACGCCGATCGTCGTTCGAGTCATGCGCTTCTCCAGGGCGGTCTGAAGACCGCCCTCTACATCAGCCGATCCGGTGTTCGGTCATCGGCAGCGTGAGCATGCGCTCGCCGATGGCCACCGACACGTCGCCGCCCGAGATCGAGACCGCCAGCGACGCACGACGCTCGATCAGCGCGGCCAGCTCTTCGATGGCTGCGCGGTCGAAGGCGCGAATGGGAATGTCACCGGCGCGGTGGATCTTAGCCCCGGAGAGCTGCGACAGCAGCTGCCGGGCGTCCCGGTGGGTGTAGACGGCGGCCCGGCCGGCCAGCTTGGAGCCGCGGTGCAGGCGCGCCGCGTCCGGCAGCCCGACCTCGATCCAGGCGGTCATCCGCCCGGTGAGGTCGCGCACCACCAGGGCGGGCTCGTCGCCCGACGACAAGCCCTCGGTGAGCGCGATCCCCTCCTGGTATTCGAGGCAGTAGGCGAGCAGCCGCACCAGCATGAACTCCGCCGTCTCCGACGGATGACGGGCCACGCGCAGGTCGAGCGTCTCGAAGACGCCTCGATCGAGATCGGAGAGATCGATCGTGACGTTATAGATGGTTGCGGTTTGAGCCACGTGTAGAGGGCGGTCTTCAGACCGCCCTGCAGGCGGACCTGAAGGTCCGCCTCTACGTTGGTTATTTCCGGGCGAGCTCTTCGTCGATGGCGGCGGCGAACACTTCGTACGGCTGCGCGCCCGAGAAGCGGCGGCCGTTGATGAAAATCGTCGGCGTCGAGTTCACACCCACCTGCCCCCCTTCGGCCACGCCGTCGCGCACGCGCTCGGCGTGCTTGCTCGAGTCGAGGCACTGGTTGAACGCGTCCACATTGAGCCCGAGCGTCAATGCGTGGCGCTTCAGATCGTCGAGCTGGAGCTCCGACTGCTTGTTGAACAGCACGTCGTGCAGCTCCCAATACTTGCCCTGGTCGCCGGCGCAATGCGCCGCCTCGCCCGCCTTGAACGCCTGCGGATGAATCTGCGTCAGCGGAAAGTCCTTCCACACGAACCGGATCTTGTCGCCGTAGGCGGCGCGGAGGCGCTTGAGCGTCGGCTCGACGCGGCCGCAGTACGGACACTGGTAGTCCGAGAACTCGATGAGCGTGATCGGCGCGCTGGCGCTGCCGACGCTCGGGTTCGACGGCGAGACCGCGAGCGTCAGCCGCGGCACGTCGAGCGAGACCCGAATCGCCGGGCCCGCCTTGCGCAGGTCGGAGATAGCGGCAGTCCGGGCCTGGGCCCGCACCTGGTCGGTGAGATAGCGCGTGATCGTCGGCGCAATCTGCTCGAGCGTCCGCCCCTGCATCTGGTTGATGTTCTCTTTGTAGAACGCGGCAACCTCGGCGTCGGTGACCGGCTTCACGCGCTTGGCGATCTCGGCCTCGAGGTAGCCGTCGGCGCTCATGCCGGCCTTCTTGGCCGCCTCGGCCACCAGGCTGTCCGCGATGATCGACTCGAGCGCCGCCTTGCGGCCCTCATAGATCATCTGGACGACTTCGGCGTTCTCCGCCGGTTCGTCCTTCTTCCACTTCTCGTCGAGATCGCGGATGGTGATGGCGCGATCGCCGATGCGCGCCGCCACGTCGGCGGGGCCCTGTTCGCGCTGCTGCGCGGGGACCGACGAGCAGGCCAGAAGCGTCGCGGCCGCGGCAAGGGCGAAGACTTTGGTCATGGCTTGGATCATAAATCAGGGGTCCTTGGATAGCTCCTCGCTGGTGCTGACCTGGAACTTGCGGAACCGTGAATAGGTGGCCGTCCCGCGCACCTCGGACGTGGTGCGGCGGTCCCGGTAGCGCTCTTCCATTTTCGCCGGCACCCACAGCGCCAGCCCGTCGTCGTGCCGGTACGCCACCTTGATGTGCGCCTCCACCGACGTGTGCACGACGTCCAGCTCCGTGCGGCGGACGGCGCCCGTCGCCTCGTCGAGCCAGTACTTGCCGCTGGACGGCATGTCGTGCCCTTCACGGTCGGAGACGTAGGTGGGCATCCTCACTTCGTGGAACTCGACGATCGTCCCCTCCTCGGGGTCGCGCTTGATCAGCTCGAAACGGAAACGCTCGCGGAGGGCCGGGGTGAGAAACACGAGCGGCAGCGTCGGCGTGTTGATCGTGCGCTCGATGGTGCCGATGTTGTAGCGCGCGCTCTCGAGCATGATCTGCCGGGCCTGGTCGAACGACGAGCGCGACGAGCCGTCGAGGAAGAGCCGCGCCAGGCGATCCTCGCGGTCGCGCAGCTTCTGGCCGTTGCGCTCGAAGACGTCGCGGAACGGCATCCATCCCTCGCCCGGCACCTGCACCAGCAGGAAGTCCGATACGAGTGTGACGCGCTCCATCTGCGGGCGCGTGCGCGCGCCGATCAGGGTGGCGTCTTGAACGGTCTGCTCGTAGCGCTCCTCGGTGACCATCGACCCGAACCGGCGCTGGAACTCGTCGACGTAGGCGCTGGCGCGATCGACGATCGTCCTCGACTCGGACTGCGCGTGGAGCGCGCCTGACGCGGCGAACGCGATCGCGCAGGCCCAGGCCACGCTACGCATGGGTCTTACCGGCCAGACCACCGGACACGAAGGCCGCCGTTGACGAGACGCGGCGTGCCGATCGTCGTCGGCGCGAAGCCCACGTAGTACTCCTTGTCGAACAGGTTCTGCACGCCGAAGAACACGTCGAGGTTACGGCCGATCTCGCGCAGGGCGTTGAACTCCACGGTGCCGTAGGCGGGCAGTCCGGGCGTGGTCTCACCCGGCTTGGTGCGCGTATTCAGGTCGTCGTCGAACTGCCGGCCGTAGAAAAACGCCGTGAGCGCCGCGGTGATCACCCGCGGGTTCGAGTACGCCACGTTCACCGATCCGCGGTGCTTCGGCACCTGCGGCAGGTAGAGGCCCACGAGCGCCGGGTTGGCCGCGAACTCCTTCACCTTGGCGGAGTTGAACAAGTAGCCTGCCGCGACGCGCCAGTCGCGCGCAATGCGGTACTCGACGTCGTTCTGCCAGCCGGTGATCTTCGTGCGACCGAGGTTCTGGCGCTGCTGACAGATGGTGCCCGGCACCGCGCACGCGGTCGAGAGGGCGGCGGCGGTGGCTCCGGTCACGGTGACGTTGGCCACCGGGTTCTCGACGCGGTTGTCGTACCAGCTGCTGCGGTACGTCAGCCCTTCGATCGGCGCCACGCTGAGGCCCAGCTCGCCGCCCATCAGGCGCTCGCGACCGAGCTGGTCGTTGGCGAGCGTGAGGACGGTGCCGACGCGGAACTGGCGATACAGCTCGTTGAGCGTCGGAGCGCGGAAGCCCGATCCGAGGCTGCCGAACGCCGACACCTTGTCGGACACGCGGTAGAGCACGGCGGCACGAGGGCTGACGGCGGTGTCGCTCTTGTCGGGCAGCGTGCGGTTGTTGGCGGTCGGCACGCCGGCGACCGTGGTCTCGAGGTTGCGGCCGTCGCTGTTCTGCCAGTTGTCCACGCGGGCGCTGAGCGTCACCGACAGGTTCGGCCGCAGCCACCCCTGCCCCTGCACGAAGCCGCCCGAAATGAGCTGCGTGCCGCCCGACTCCCGCAACAGGGTCACGTTCAGCCCCGTGGTCGCGTCGAGCCCCTGCTCGTTGCTGGAACCGTCCACGTGGCGGAAGTCGCCGCCGGCCGTAATAAGGAACTTGGTCGAGAACGCCTTCGACCACTGCACCATGCCGCCTACTCCGGTCGTCGGCACTTCCTGCAGCAGCGTCATGCGGCCGATGGAACGGGGGGGAGTGGCGGCGGGCACCGCGAGGAAATTGCTGTGGAACGTCTCGAAGTCGGTGAAGACGCGCGCCTGCAGATCGCTGTAGTCCGGCAGCGTCACGCGCGCGCCGCCCGCCACGTTCTTCCACGTGGTGTCGTTGGCTTCCTCGGTGCCGTCAATCGTCGAGTGCTTGCCGTTGTCGCGCTCCTCGTGGAAGTAGCCGCCGCGAACGAACACGTTGAGGCGCGAGGTCGGGCTGTAGTCGGCGCGAAGATTGAAGTTGCGGTACTCGACATTGGCCTTGTCGTCCACCAGGCCGCGTTCGTTCGCAATCACGATCGGGAACCCGTCGGTCTTGAAGGCGCTGCCGTCGAGCGAGGCGGCGAACTTGCCCCACACGTCACTCACCGCGAAATCAGCCTTTGGACTCCCGAGGTTGCCGTATTGCGTACGCAACTCCGCCGTCCGGCGGCGCGGCCGCGTGCTCTGCACGTTGATGACGCCGCCCATGGCGTAGTTGCCGTAGAGGCTTGATCCCGATCCCTGGACCAGCTCGACGCGATCGACGTTGTCGAGCGGCACGCGCGTCCAATACACCCAGCCGCCGAACGGGTCGTTGAACGGAATGCCGTCAATGAGCACGAGCGAGCGGCTGACGCCGCTCGGTCCAATGCCGCGCAGCGAGACGCCCTGGGAGGTCGGATGCGACGAAAGGCTGCTGGTGCGGCGGAACAGGCTGAACGTGGGCGCCTGGCGCAGCACGTCGTCGGCGACCACCGCCGGCGACTGACGGATCTGTTCCTTGCTGATGACGCTGACGTTGGCCGGGACGTCGCCGAGCCGCTGCTCGGTACGGGTGGGCGTCACCGACACCGATTCAAAAAGTGTGGCCGGGGCCAGCTCCACCTCGAGCGACGCTTCGGCCGGCTGTGTTTTCTCGGCAAAACCGCTGGCGCGGACCACGATCCTCGCCCCGGAGGGCACGGATCCAAAGGAGAACCGTCCGTCGGGGCCGGTCACGGTCTGCTGCTCGGAGCCCGAGGAGCCACGCGCGATGACGACTGCGCCGGCGACGACACCGCCGGTGGAGTCCTTGACGACGCCGGACACGCCGGTCTGGGCCGACGCGGACAGGGCAAACACCAGCAGGAACACGAGAAGGGATGCGGTTCGCATGACGGCAAAATGATACTGCCTGCCGCCGGTAATTGCCGGACGGGACTGGAAAGCAGGCACGGCGGTTGCTAAGCTCGGTTGGTATGCAATTCCCCGTGACATCAGGATGGGTCATTCGGCTGGTGACCCCGCGGCTGATCGTGGCCGCTCTGCTCGTGGGCGTGGCGGCAACGGGCAGCAGCCTGGTGCGGGCGCAACAACAAACACCCACCTTCCGCTCGGGAACCCAGTTCGTTCCCCTGTTCACCACCGTTCTCGATCCCCAGGGCCGCCTCGTCCCGGACCTCGATCGAGATCAGTTCACCATTCTGGACAACGGCAAGCCCCAGAACGTCACCGTCTTCGAGAACGACACGCAGCCGTTCACCGCCGTGGTGACGCTGGACTTCTCGGCGAGCATGACCGCCAACATCGACCGCTTGAAGCAGGCCACCGAGCAGTTCCTCATCCGCATGCTGCCGGCCGACAAGGCGCAGGTGGGCGCGTTCAGCGACAAGATTCAGTTCAGCGGCACGTTCACCAGCGACCGCGACGATCTGATCGGGGCGCTCAGGGACCTGCAGTTCGGCAACCCGACACGGCTCTACGACGCGATCTACGAGAGCATCGACCTGCTGGCGGATCACGACGGCCGCAAGGTCGTGGTGGCGTTCACCGACGGCGACGATACCGCCAGCCACCGGGGATTCGGCGGCACGCTCGACTACGCGCGCGAGAAGGACGTGATGATCTACTCGATCGGCCTCGAGTCGGAGATCATGCTGGCGCCCGGACGGATGCAGCGCACGCGCCCGGACCGCGGGCTGAAGAAGCTGTCGGAGGAAACCGGCGGCGGCTATTTCGAGCTGAAAAAGACCGACGACCTGGGGCCCACGTTCACGCGCGTCGTCCAGGAGCTGCACAGCCTCTACACGATCGGCTTCAATCCCGCCGCGCTCGACGGCAAGGAGCACAAGCTCGAAGTGAGGATGAAGCAGCCCGGCATGATCGCGCGGGCGCGCCGGAGCTACGTGGCGACGGCCGAACGACTCTCGGGCGGCAAGTGACCGAACAGGAGTTCCGGCTCCGCGCCGACCAGGCGCTCGAGGAATTGCAGCACGAGCTGCTGCCGCTCGCCGACGAGGCCGGGCTCGAGATCGACCTGCGGAACGGGGTGCTGCAGATCGTCTTCGAGGAGCCCGAGCCGGCGAAGTTCGTGGTCAGTCCCAACGCTCCCGTGCAGCAGATCTGGCTGTCGGCGCGCATGCGCTCCTACAAGCTCACCTGGTCCGACGATTCCGGGACCTTTGTACTGGACGGTGAAGGGCTGGGCACCCTCGTGACCCGTCTGGCACAGGAGCAGCTGGCGCAATAGAATGTGCGGCATGCCGCGACGCATGCTTGCCCTGGCCGCCTCTGTCTCACTGGCCGGCGGCCTCGTGTTCATTCCAATTTCCCTCGCCGGCCAGTCGGCCAAACCCGATTTCACCGGCCTCTGGACGACGTATACCGATCCCGCGGCGGGCCCCCGGGCTGGCGGCCCCGGACGCGGCGGCGGCCCCCCGCTCCCCATGACCCCCGAAGCACAGAAGAAGGTTGCCGACTACCGCGCGCTCATCGGAACGAGCGGCGATACGCCGGGCGGATTCTGCCTGGGCACCGGCATGCCCGGGTCGATGCTGGGATCGGGCGGCTATCCGATGGAGATCGTGCAGCGTCCGGAGCAGATCAACATCACCTACGAGGCGCACAACGAGGTGCGTCGCGTCTATCTCGGCGATCGCATCGTGCCGGCGGCGGACCGCGTGCCTGGGCGCAACGGCAATTCGAGCGCGCACTGGGAAGGCGACACGCTGGTGGTGGAGACGACGCACCTGATCGAACAGGTGGACCAGCGCTACGCGCACAGCAACGAGGCCAAGATCGTCGAGCGCTACAGCCTGTCCACGGACAGCCGGGGCACGAAGGTGCTCACCGCCGAGATGACGTTGACCGACCCGGCCTTCTACACGAAGCCGGTGACCGACACGAAGAAGTGGGCCTACGTCCCGAACGGCCATCTGCTGCCCTACGAGTGCGCCGAGGAGGGATGGAACATCCACCTCGAAGAGCTCGCCAAGAAAGCAGCTCAAGGAGCGAAGAAATGAAGCAGCTGGTTTCTCTCGTGAGCGCCCTCGCGCTCGTCGTGGCGCTGGGCTCGACCGCCAGCGCTCATCACTCCGCGGTGCAGTACGACTTCGGGAAGTCCGCCACCATCACCGGCGTCGTTCTGAAGTTCCAGGCCATCAACCCGCACATGCGGCTCACGCTGCGCGTCACCGACGACAAGGGCACGCGCGAAGTCGAGCTCGAAGGGCACAGCACCAATAACATGTACCGCGCCGGCTACCGCGACGGCATGATCAAGTACGGCGACAAGATCACGGCGATCGTCGCCCCTCTGCGCGATGGGCGCGAAGGCGGCTACATGGTGGCCGCGACGCTGCCCGACGGCCGGCGGTTCGGCGTGCAGTCGGCGGCCGAGCGCGCCCGCGAGCGTGAGAAGGCCGAAGGCAAGCCGTAAGAACTTGGTCGGCTTAGGGCTTAGGGCTCAGGGCTCAGGGCTCAGGGCTTAGGTCTTCCGGTAGCTCTTCGCCATCCGCCCGCTGACTATTCGCACCAGCCACTGGGGCACGTAGCGCACCGCGAGCGCCACGGCCTTGTTGACGCGGCCGGTAATCCGCATCGGCTCACCGGCCATCACCGCGTCGTACCCCTGCTGTGCCACGGTGGCGGCGTCGAGCCACATCCACGACGGCATCCCCTTCATCTGCTCGCGGGTGCCGGTGACGTCGTGGAACTCGCTGCGGGTGAAGCCGGGGCAGAGCGCCGTCACGTGCACCCCGTGCGGCCGCCCCTCGTGTGCCAGCGCCTCCGACATCTTGATCAGGAACGCCTTCGACGCGCCGTAGAGCGCGTGTCCAGCCGGCGCGGGCACCAGACCGGCCAGCGAGGCGACGTTGACGATGCGGCCGTAGCCGCGCTCGATCATTCCGGGCATGAGCCGGTAGGTGAGCTCGCACACGCCCGCCACCATCACGCGCAGGAAATCCTCGTGCACCTGCCACGGGACGGCGTTGTACAGACCGGGCACGCCGTAGCCGGCGTTGTTCACCAGCGCGTCGACGGTGAGCCCGCGCGCCGCCAGCTCCTCGCACAGCCTGGCCGCGCTTGCGGGATCGGCGTGGTCTACCGTGAAGACATGCACCGCGGCGCCGTGCCGCTCACGCAGGCCGGCCGCCACCGTCTGGAGCCTGGCTTCGCGGCGGGCGGTGATCGCCACGTCGAATCCGTTGGCCGCGAACACCTCCGCGCAGGCGGCACCGATGCCCGACGAGGCGCCGGTCACGAGAACGAGGCGTCGAGCGCTCACCGCTTCATGATAGCGTCCGACCATGCGCCGGCTGATGGCCTGCGGGCTGATCCTGACGTCGCTCGGCGTCGATGCGGCCCAGCCTGCCGGCCAGCGCGTGCGAGCCGCGGCCTTCTCGGTCGTCGAGGCCGGCATCAGCGACATGCGCGCGGCGCTCGAGCAGGGCCGTGTCACGTCGCATGCGCTCGTCCAGCAGTCGCTCGATCGCATCGACCGCTACGAGAGCCGTCTCAACGCCGCCATCACGATCAACCCGCGCGCGCTGGCGGAGGCCGACGCGCGCGACGCCGAGCGCAAGGCCGGGCGGGTGCGGGGACCGCTGCACGGCATCCCGATCGCGCTCAAGGACAACATCCACACCACCGACATGCCCACGACCGGCGGGGCGCTGGCGTTTGCCCGCCTGGTGCCGCCGTACGAGGCGACGCTGACGGCGCACCTGCGTGCCGGCGGCGCCATCATCATCGCCAAGACGGTGATGACGGAGCTCGCCAACTGGGTGGCGAGCGACATGCCGACCAACTACAACTCCCTGACCGGCTTCGCCTTCAACCCCTACGACCCGCGTCCGGATCCGCGGCCCGGATCTGATGGCCGGCCCATGCTGCCGACCGGCGGATCGAGCTCCGGCATCGGCACGGCCGCCAGCTTCTGGGCCGCCAACGTCGGCACCGAAACGTCGGGATCGATCCTCAACCCGGCCAGCCGCACGATGCTCGTCGGCATCAAGCCGACGGTCGGACGCGTGAGCCGCTACGGCGTCATCCCGATCACGGCGGATCAGGACACCCCCGGCCCGATGGCGCGCAGCGTCGCGGACGCGGCGACGCTGCTCGGGGTGCTCGAAGGCGGCGCGCCGGACGCGCACGACGCCGCGACGCGCGCCTGCACGCCGCCGGCACGCGGCGACTACACGGCCTTCCTGCGCGCCGACGCGCTGAAGGGCGCGCGCATCGGCGTGCCGCGCGCGTTCTTCTATCGCGGCCTGACCGGCACCGAACGCGAGGCGATGAATCAGGCGATGGCCGTGCTCACACAAGCGGGCGCCACTGTGGTGGATCCGGCGGACCTGCCGTCAATGCTCGCGACCGGAGCTGACAACCTCGAGCGCTGGCCGGTCTGCAGCGGCCTCGGCAACTCGAGGGGGCGCGACGAAGAGTGCTCCGTCGTCTTGAAGTACGGGATGAAGCGCGACTTCAACGCGTGGCTGGCGTCGCTCGGAGCCGCCGCTCCGGTGAAGAGCCTCACCGAGCTGCGCGCCTGGAACCGCGCCCACGAGCGCGAAGGCACGCTGAAGTACGGCCAGGCGCAGCTGGACATCTCCGACGAGATGGACGTCGCCGCCGACCGTGCCCGCTACGAGCGCGATCGCGCGCGAGACGTGCGGCTGGCGGGCGCTGGCGGCATCGACGCCGCCATCAAGGAGCATCGGCTCGACGCGCTGCTCTTGCCGGGCCCGATCGGCGCCGCCGTCGCGGCCAAGCCGGGCTACCCCACGGTGATCGTGCCGTTCGCCACGGTGCCGAACGTGCTGGCGCCGCCGGGATTCGATGCCAGGCCGACGCCGTTCGGCGTCAGCTTCACCGGCGGCGCGTGCAGCGAGCCGCGGCTCATCGCACTCGCTTACGCGTTCGAACAGGCGACAAAACGCCGGAAGCCCCCGCCGCTGGATTAGTCAGAGGGCGCGGCTTGAGCCGCGCCTGGTCGGCGGGCCTGAAGGCCCGCCCTACGCCTCCAACAGCTCGCGTATCGCCTGCTCCAGCTCCTGCTTCGTGAACGGTTTCTGAATGAAGCGGACGGCCGTGTCGGCCAGTGCCTGGCGGATGGCGCTGTGGCTCGTGTAGCCCGACATCAGGACCGTCTTCAAGGCGGGCATCGTTTCGATCAGGCGATCGCGCAGCTCGGGCCCGGTCATCGACGGCATCACGACGTCGGTGAGGAGCAGATCCGGCACCACTGGATCTGTTTTCATCCGCGCGATGGCCGCCGTGGGCGAGTCGCACACGAACACGGTGTAGCCCAGCGATCCCAACAGGCCGCTGGTGAGGTTTCGCACCATCTCGTCGTCTTCCACCAGCAGAATCTTGGCCGTGCGGCGCTCGCCCGTCAGCAGGTCCGCCACCGGCGGGGGGGCCGCGCGCACCACCGGCGCCACGGCGGGTACGCCGGCCGACGTGGCCCGCGGCATGTAGAGACGGAACGAAGTGCCCTGCTCGGGCTCGCTGTCCACGCGAATGTACCAGCCGTTCTGTTTGACGATGCCGTAGACGGTCGCCAGCCCCAGGCCGGTGCCCTTGTTCACCCGCTTCGTGGTGAAGAACGGCTCGAAGATGCGCGACAGCACCTTGGGGTCGATGCCCACGCCCTCGTCGCGAACTTCGAGGCAGACGTACTGGCCGGGCAGCGCGCCGGGCACCTCGAGGCGCGTCGATTGATCGAGCGTGACGTTGGCCGTCTCCACCGTGATGGTGCCGCCGCGCGGCATGGCATCGCGGGCGTTGACCACCAGGTTCAGGAGCACCTGATCGATCTGCGAGGGATCGCAGAGCACCGGCCACAGTGAGTGCGCGGGCCGGAACACCACCGTCACCTGTTCGCCAATGAGCGTCGCGAAGAGCGCACGCGTGGTGGAGACCTGCAGGTTGAGGTCGAGCACCACGGGCTGGATGATCTGCTGCCGCGAGAACGCCAGCAGCTGGCGAGCCATCTCCTTGGAGCGGTGCGCCGCCTGCTCGACCGCCGCCACTTCCTCCTCGAGCGGGTGGCCGGGCTTCATCTGCATCTTCATCAGGTCCACATTGCCCAGCACCACGGTGAGCATGTTGTTGAAGTCGTGGGCGATGCCCCCGGCGAGCTGGCCGATCGACTCCATCTTGCGGACCTGTTCCAGCTGCCGCTCGAGCTGTTCGCGTTCGGCCTCGGCGCGCTTGCGATCGGTGATGTTGCGGCCCACCCACAGCACGTGGGTGCAGCGTCCGTCCTCGTCGAGGACCGGTTCGATGTGCGCTTCGACGATGGCCATGTCGCCGTCCGGCAGCGGGATCTCGAGCTCGTGCGATGCCGGCTGGCCGGTGGCGATGACGCGCCGGTAGGCGGGCATCTCGGTCTCGATCTGCGCCGGCGACATCCCCTGATCGGCCAGCACATCCTCACGGTAGCGCCCCTCGACCGCGGCCGGCACGCCGGGGAACGACGCCTCGCGAACCGTCCGGTAGGCGTCGTTCACCGACACGACGACGAGGCGCCCGTCGCTTTCGACGCGGTACAGGATCTGGGCCTCCGACGTGCTGTTGAACACCTTCGACAGCCGCTCGGCGGTCTCGCGCAGCGCCCGTTCCGATGCCTTGCGGGCGCTGACGTCGCGGATGACGACCAGCGGATACGCCTCGCCGTCAATGGTGTAGGTGGACGCGGAGATCTCGGCGTCGAAGATCGTGCCGTCGAGGCGCAGCCCTTTCGTGTCGTACGACGTCGGCGCCGGCAGTCCCCGCTCGCGCGACTGGTTTATCGCCAGCACACGGGTCCGCTCCGGCTCGGGCATGTAGTCGCCCAGCAGCCGTCCGGACATCTCGGCGGGGTCGGCATGGCCATACATCACCGCGGCCGCGCGGTTGGCGAGCACGACGCGGCCCCCCTTGGTCACGACGATGGAATCCTTCGACGCCTCGAACACCGAGCGCAGCATGGCATCGCTGCGCCGCACCTTCGCCTCGGCCTGCTTGCGTTCGGACACGTCCTCGATCGAGCCGAGATACGCCACTTGCCGGCCGTCGGTCTTCGTGACCACGTTGGTGGACAGCGCGGCGTCGAACGTCGTGCCATCGCGCCGGCGCGCGACCACTTCCCCGGTCCAGGACCCGGTGCTCACCAGTGCTTCGCGAATGAGCGCGTGCTGGGCCGGGTCGACCACGTATTCGAACGGATTGGTCCCGAGCACCTCGTCGGCGCGGTCGTAGCCGTGCATCCGCAGCCACGCGGAGTTGGCGTACGAGATCTTTCGATCGAGGTCGATGATCAGCACCCCGCGGACCCAGGAAGCCAGCGCGTTGTCCTTGATGCGAAGGTCCACTTCGACTTGCTTGAGGTCGGTGATGTCGACGGTGGCGCCTACCGTGCGCACGGCGTGACGGGCGGCGCCTTCGCCTTCGAAATAGGTCTGGGCGCGCCCACGAATCCATCGCACGGTGCCATCGGCCGCGACGACGCGGTGTTCGTTGTCGAAGCTGCCGTCGCCGGCCGGATCGTGCGAGCGGCGCATCGCCTCGAGGGCCTGTTCGCGATCCTCGGGGTGCACCTGCAACAGCGTCCTGTCGACCACCACCTCGTCGTCCGGTCCGTATGCCCAGATGGCGCGCTGCTCCGGCGACCAGTACATCTTCCCCGTGGTGTGGTCATGATCGAAGATGCCGAGGCGGCCGAGGTGGACGGCCTGCGCCAGCCGCTCCTGGTTCGCGAGCAGCGCCGCTTCGGTCCGTTTCTGATCGGTGACGTCGATGTTGGTGCCGAAGAACCGTACGCGCCCTTCGGCGTCGGTGATGCACTCGACCAGCCCTCGCAGATTCGCCTCACCGTCGGGCCGGATGACGCGGAACTCGATCTCGAAATTCCGGCGTTCCCTGGTGGCCTGCGCGAACGCGGCCGCCATGCGCGGGCGATCCGCCGGGTGGATGTGAGCCACGAACTGTTCGAACGTCGGGCTCGCATCCGCATCGAACCCGTAGAGCAGCTTGTTGCCGGTGGACCACACCGCGTTGCCGCCGTCCGGGTCGAGCGAGAAGTGGCCCATGCGGGCGAGCGTCTCGGCGCGCCGGAGACGATCCTCGCGGTCGCGCAGCAGCGCCAGCGCTTCGCGCGCTTCGGTGACGTCGGTGATGGCGCCGATGACGCGGGCGGCCTTGCGGGCGGCCCGCGAGCCCGTGAAGAACGTCTGCGACCGGGTGTGCACCCAGCGGACCGCGCCGTCGGCGCGGACGATCCGGTACTGGAAGTTGTAGCGGCCGTCGCCGGACGGATCGTGAGCGCCCGCCACGGCCGCGTCGCGCGCCGCGCGGTCGTCGGGGTGCGCGCGGGCGCTGAACAGGTCGACCGTCACCTCGAGCTCCGGCGGCCAGCCGAAGATCTGGTGCACTTCGGGTGAGCAGTAAACGACGTCCGACCGCGTGTCGTGGTCGAAGACGCCCATCGTCGGGGATTGCACGAGCGCGGGGGCAAGCGACGAAGGGGTTGACCTGGACGCCACAGCGACCTCGCGTGGTGGCCGACCTTAGCCGAACGTAAGAGCGGCCGTCAAACGGCTGGGCCGTTCGCGCCGTCAGGCCGCATCCATCCGTTCATCCGGGGAATGGCGCGATACCCACCAGGAGCACCAGCCGGCCGGCCGTGTCGTTGCGGACGCCGTGCGCGACGCCAGCCGGCGCCCAGACGGCGTGACCAGGTCCGGCCGTTCGCGTCTCGTCGCCGACGACGAACCGCCCCACGCCCTCGACCACGAAGTAGAACTTGTCCTGGCCGGCGTGTTCGTGGAGGTGCTGCTCCTGCCCAGGCGACAGGCAATTCAGTCCGAGCATCAGCTGAGCACTGCGGAAGAGCGTGGACTTGAACTGCTTGTCGGGCAGCGCGCCCACGTGGTCACGGTAGTCGGCAAAAGTCTGCATGGCGGGGTCCCCTACTCGACGCGGCGGAGGATGAAGCATTTCAGGTAGTAGGTCTCGGGCACGCCGAGCAGCACCGGGTGGTCGCGCCCCTGCATGCGCTTCTCGACGATCGTCACCGGCACGCGGCTGTCGATCGACGCGTCGTGCAGGATGGCACCGAACATCTCCTCGGTGATGTTGTAGGAGCAGCTGCAGGTGACGAGCGTGCCGCCGGGCGCCAGCAGCCGCAACGCGTGCAGGTTGATGTCCTTGTAGCCGGCCGCCGCGTTGGATATCGACGCCTTGTTCTTGGCGAAGGCCGGCGGGTCGAGCACGATGGTCTCGTAGCGGCTGCCCGCGCGCTCCAGCCGCCGCAGTTCGTCGAACACGTTGGCCTCGCGCGCCTCCACCGCCACGCCGTTGCGCGCGGCATTGGCGGTGATGCGGGCCACGGCATCCGCGGAGATATCCACCGCTTCGGCCGACTCGCACTGCGGCGCCAGCCGCATCGCAAAACCGCCGTGATAGCTGAAACAGTCCAGCACGCGTCCGCGGGCGTAGCGCGCCGCCGCCTCGCGGTTCTCTCGTTGATCGAGAAACAGCCCGGTTTTCTGGCCGTGCCTCAGGTCCACTTCGTACTCCACCGGCCCTTCGCGCACCGACACGGTGTCGGGAATCTCGCCGGCAAGCACGTCCACGCGCTGTTCGAGCCCCTCGAGCGTGCGAACCTTGGGGTCGTTGCGCGCCAGGATGCCGGCCGGATGCAGCAGATCGGTCAGCGCCTCGACGATGACCGGCGTGAGCCGGTCCATGCCTTGCGACAGCGTCTGCAGCACCAGGTAGTCCGCGTAGCGATCGACGACCAGCGAGGGCAGCAGATCCGCCTCGCCGTGCACCAGGCGGAAGGCGGTCGCGTCGAGCGACAGGGCCGTGCGGAACGCGATCGCCCGTTCGAGCCGGGCGCGCACGAGCGCCGCCACGTCGGCGGCCTCGCCGACGGTCAGCATGCGGATGGCGATCTGCGAGCGGTCGCTGAAGAGCGCGGCGCCGATGGGCCGGGCCCGCGGGCCGACGACCTCCACCACGTCGCCGCCGGCGGCGTTCACACCGGTGACGTCGGCGCGATAGATCCAGGGATGCCCGGCGCGGATGCGTTGCTCGCCGCGCGATGAAACGGTGACGGTTGACATGGAGAGAGGCGCGAACGCCTTCTCCATTATCATGCGCGCATGCTGACACGCCGCGCCTTCATCACCGCCGTCGGCGGTGCCGCCGTGCTCACCGCTCGATCGACGTCGGGCGCCCAATACGATCTGCTGGTCAAAGGCGGCCGGGTCATCGACCCGGCCAGTCGGCTCGACCGGATCGCCGACGTCGCCATCGCCAACGGCCGGATTGCGGCCGTGCAGCCGATGATTCCCGCCTCGGCGGCCGCGGACGTCGTCGACGCCTCGGGCGCGCTCGTCACGCCCGGCCTCATCGACATCCACACCCACGTGCGCTCGGCCGAGATGCCGGGCATCTGCCTGTCGCAGGGCGTGACGTCGCTCGTGGACGCGGGCTCGAGGGGCGCCGATCAGATCGACAGCGTGGTGGCGTTCGCGAAGCAGGCGCCCAACCGTGTGCGCGTGCTGATCAACCTGTCGCGCGACGGGGTGATCGACGAAGGCGATCTGATGGACCTCTCGAAGGCTGACGTCACGCTGCTACGAGAGGCGATCATGCGTCACCGCGACACGGTCATCGGCATCAAGGCGCGCCTGTCGCAGAACGTCGCCGGCGATCACGATCAGGAGGCGCTGCGGCGCGCGCAGGAAGTGGCGCGGCCGCTCGGCATTCCAGTGATGATCCACATCGGCCAGACGTTTTCGACCGTCCCTCAGCTGCTGGCGCTACTCAAGCCGGGCGACATCGTCACGCATATGTACGCGTTTCCGCCCAATCCGATCTTCGACGGCAAAGGCGGCGTGCTGCCGGAGGTGCTGGCGGCGCGCAAGCGCGGCATCCGCTTCGACGTCGGCAACGGGCGCACCGGGCACTTCACCTGGGACACCATGGCCGAGGGGATCAAGTCAGGATTCCTGCCCGACACGACGTCGTCCGATTGGACCGACGCCGGCCGCGCCGAGCATGTGGTCGATTTTCCGAACGTGATGTCGAAGCTCCTGATGCTCGGCGTCCCGCTCATGCAGGTGATCGCGATGGGCACGTCGAACGCCGCCGCCACGTTCCCCGCGTTCAAGGGGCTGGGCACGCTGCGGCCCGGCGCGCCCGCCGACGTGTCGATCCTCGAGCTGCGCGAGGGGTCGTTCGACTTCATCGACAACGTCAACACGAAGCGCTCCGGCCACCAGCGCTTGTTCCCCCGCGCGGCGATCGTGGGCGGCAAGCGCTCTCGTACGTAGGGGTCGCCTTCAGCCTGTGGGGGCCGCCTTCAGGCGGCCCGTTGGTACAATCGAATCTCTATGCCGAATCTGACTCGCAGCGCGCTCTCACGCACTCTGGCCGAAACCGACCCCGAAATCGCAAGCGCAGTCGCCAACGAAAAGAAACGTCAGTCGGAGGGACTCGAGCTGATCGCCTCTGAGAACTTCGTCAGCCAGGCGATTCTTGAAACCGCGGGCTCGGTGCTCACCAACAAATACGCCGAGGGCTACCCCGGGCGCCGCTACTACGGCGGCTGCGAGTTCGTGGACGTGGCCGAATCGCTGGCCATCGCGCGCGCCAAGGCGCTCTTCGGCGCCGATCACGCCAACGTGCAGCCGCACTCCGGCGCGCAGGCGAACATGTCGGTGTACTTCGCGGCGGTGAAGCCGGGCGACACCGTCCTCGGCATGAACCTGGCGCACGGCGGCCACCTCACACACGGCCATCCGCTGAACTTCTCCGGACAGCTATACAAGATCGTTCCCTACGGCGTGCGGCCCGACACCGAACAGATCGACTACGAGGCGCTCGAACAGCTGGCGCGCGAGCACAAGCCGAAGATGATCGTGGTGGGCGCCAGCGCCTACCCGCGCATCATCGACTTCGCACGCATCGCGCGCGTGGCGACAGAGGTCGGCAGCATCGTGATGGTGGACATGGCCCACATCGCCGGCCTGGTGGCTGTCGGCCTGCACCCGAGCCCGATTCCGCACGCCGACTTCGTGACGTCGACGACCCACAAGACGCTGCGCGGCCCGCGCGGCGGTTTGATCCTGTGCCGGGAGCAGTACGCCAAGGACCTGGACCGGGCGCTCTTCCCTGGCGTGCAGGGCGGGCCGCTCATGCACATCATCGCGGCCAAGGCGGTGTGCTTCAAGGAAGCGCAGGAGCCGTCGTTCGTCGAGTATCAGCGGCAGATCATCGCCAACGCCTCGCGGCTGGCGTCGGCGCTGACGGCGCACGGCTTCCGCCTGGTGAGCGGCGGCACCGACAACCACCTGATGCTGGTGGACACGTTCTCGAAGGGCGTCACCGGCAAGGCGGCCGAGGTCGCGCTCGGCAAGGCCGGGATCACCGTCAACAAGAACGCCATCCCATTCGACAAGAACCCGCCGATGGTGGCGAGCGGCATCCGCGTCGGCACGCCGGCCACCACCACGCGCGGTATGCGCGAGCCGGAGATGGAACTGATCGCCGGCCTCATCGCGCGCGCCCTCGCGGCGCCCGACGATGACGCGGCGTTAGGGGCGATCAAGAAAGAGGTCGAGAAGCTCTGCGAAGAGTTTCCGCTGTACTGATTCGCCAAGGCTCCCGGCCCCCGGCCCCCGGCTCCCGGCTCCCGGCTCCCGGCTCCCGGCTTCAGACTTGGAGCCGATAAGCCAGGTGGATGAAAGGCCTCACCTGGGTCGGCGCGTTCGTCCTCAGCGGCATCGCCACGGGATCGTTTGTTTTCGGTCTCACGCCGGCTCGCTACCGGGGCGTGACGACTCTACAGGTCACGACCACGCCAGACCCCCATTATGCGGAGGAGTGGAGAACCCTGCGCGAGGCTTCGCAGGAGCAGTACGCAGAAAGGTTGAACTACGCGTTCTCCGAGGACTGGATCGAGCACCTGATGCAGGAGCTTGGCCTCTACCGCAAGGAACGTGAAGCGGGCCGTTGGGCTGACGCGCTCCTGGCATTCAAACGGAGCATATATTTTTCCCGGCGAGTCGAAGACGAGAGCAGCGAGCTCTGGCTAATCGCGTTCGAGGCGGACGATCCAGGCGTGGCTACGACCGTGTCTTCGAGGTTGGCGTCGTGGCTCGCCCACCAATCCGACGATCAGAGCCGCGAGAGCGACGAGATGGATCGCCCTCTGCAAGCTGCGCTGCAATTCCTTGTCGAGCAACTCCGAACAGCCGACTCCGAGATTGCCGCGTGGAAGAAGACGAACGCTGGCAGGACGCCTCCGGCGGCCCTCATGAACGGGTACAAGGCGCTCTCCACCGAGTACGAAGGATTGCTGAAAGAGGTCGTCCACCCCGTCGGCGACCGCATTCACTACTTCTCACGCGAGGTCACAGTCGTCAAGACACCTCGCGTTTTCGATTGGCGGGTCAGTCCGGTGTTCTTACCCAACGTTGCTATGGGCGCCGCCGCCGGCCTGATCGTCGGACTGTTCACGATGCCACCTTTCTTCTGGTGGCGGCGCCACGCTCCCTGATCAAGGCACGTTCGTCCGTCCTTCGCTGAGGCATACTGGTCGGGCCGCCTGAAGGCGGCCCCACGAAAGAGAGATGCCCTCCAGTCTCATAGACAGCGTCGCGTCCGTCTTCGACGACGGCGGGACGCTGGCCGACACGCTGCCGGGATTCGAGCCGCGCGACGGGCAGCGCCGCATGGCGGAAGCCGTGGCGTCGGTGCTCGACACCGGCGGGACGCTGCTGGCCGAAGCCGGCACCGGCACGGGCAAGACGCTCGCATACTTGATCCCCGCGATCCTCAGCGGCCAGCGCGTGCTGGTCTCCACGGGCACTAAAAACCTGCAGGAGCAGATCTTCTTCAAGGACATCCCCGCGCTCGAACGGTCGCTCGGCGTGACCTTCAGCGCCACGCTGATGAAGGGGCGCTCGAACTACCTGTGCCTGCAGCGCTTTCACACCATGGACAGCGCCTACGAATCGAGCGGCATGTTCGAGGCCGAGGACGTCTTCGACCACGGCGCGGCGTCCGAATCGGAAAAGTCGATCTTCCTGCCGGTGATCCGCGACTGGGTCAAGCGTACTGACAGCGGCGACCGCGCGGAGCTGGCCGATCTGCCCGAAGACCTCGCGCTGTGGAACCACATCTCGGCCACGGCTGACACCTGCCTCGGAACGGAATGCCCGCAGTACGCCGAGTGCTTCGTCACGAAGATGCGCCAGCGCGCGGCGGAATCGGACGTGGTGATCGTCAACCATCACCTGCTGTGCGCCGACGCGTCGGTGCGCAAGGGCAATTTCGGCGAGGTCATTCCCGGATGCACCTCGCTGGTGGTGGACGAAGCGCACCAGCTCGAAGATGTGGCCACGCAGTACTTCGGCCTGGCCTTCAGCACCTACCAGTTCGACGACTTCGTCCGCGACGCCGAGCGCGGCCTCTCCGACGCGCGGGCCTCGGCCGATGCCGTCGACGCCATCGACACGGCCTGGGACGCGCGACAGATCGAACGAGCCGTGCGCGGCCTGACGCGCGTCGCCGATCACGGCCGGCAGTTCTTTCAGCGGCTGGCGGACGCGCGCGCCGCCGCGCCGCCGAACCAGGAATCGCGGCTGCGCTACACCGGCGAGACCATCGTCGACTTCCTCGAGGACGGCGCGGCGCTCGCGGGCGCCATCGAGGGGTTCGAAGCGACGATCGCGATCATGCTGCAGGGGCTCGACTCGTCCCCGGTGGCGCCGGCCGACGGCTCCACCGAAGCGCTGCAGACGCTGCAGCGGCGGGCCGGCGAGCTGCACCGCGATCTCCGTCTGCTGCTGCGCGGCGACGATCCCGATCTGGTCTACTTCCTCGAGACGCGCGGCCGCGGCATCTTCCTGCGCGCCGCGCCGGTGGACGTGTCGCGCCTCGTGCGCGAAGCGGTGTTCGATCGGTTCCGGTCGGTGATCCTCACCTCGGCCACGCTGGCCGTGGACCAGTCGTTCGCCTACGTCAAAGGACGGCTGGGTGTTCGCGAGGCCGACGAGCTGTGCGTCCCCGGTGAATTCGACTACGCGTCCCAGGCGCTGCTCTACCTGCCGCGGCGGATGCCGCCGCCGAAGTCGCCCGGCTTTGCGTCGGCAGTGGCCGTGGAAGCCATCGACATCCTGCGGCGCACCCGGGGCCGCGCCTTCGTGCTGTTTACGAGCTACGCCGTGCTGCGCGCGGTGCAGCACGAGATCGAGGTCGCGGTCCCCTATCCGATCCTCGTGCAGGGGCAGGCGCCGCGCTCGACGCTGCTCCAGATGTTCCGCTCCACGCCGAACGCGGTGCTTCTCGCCACATCGAGCTTCTGGCAGGGTGTGGACGTGGTGGGCGAGGCCCTGAGCTGCGTCATCGTCGACAAGCTGCCGTTTGCCTCGCCGGGCGACCCGGTCACGGCGGCCCGGATCGATACGATCAACGCCAAAGGGGGCGACGCCTTCGGCGACTACCAGGTGCCGCTGGCGATCCTGACCCTCCAACAGGGGCTGGGCCGCCTCATCCGCCACCGCACCGACCGCGGCGTGCTGGCGGTGCTGGATCCGAGGCTCCGGACCACCGGCTACGGACGCCGGTTTTTGTCGGCACTGCCGCCGGCACCGGTGACCCACGACCTCGATGCCATCTCGCGTTTCTTCAGGTAAGCTTTGCTCAGCGGCCGGCCGTAAAACAGACCGGAGCCCTCGGGGCGGGCGCCACAGGCATGGCGCGGCGTCCCGGCGTCGATTTCTCAAGGATTTGCGGAGGCTGAAAGACATGCGGACCCATCTGTTCCGCGGCATGTGCACGGCGGTCGTGGTGCTGGCGCTGACGGCGTCGGCGTTTGCCCAGAGTGTCGTCCGGGGCACGGTGAAGGATGCGCAGGGCAAGCCCGTCGAAGGCGCGACCATCGTGTTCGAGGCCGAAGGCACCAACCGCAAGATGCAGACGAACACCGACAAGAAGGGCGAGTTCCTTCAGGTCGGTCTGCAGTCAGGCCCCTACAAGGTGATCGCGTCGAAAGACGGCATCGGCACCGCAGAGTCGAAGGCGAATGTCCGGCAGGGTCCGAACAATCCGCTTAGCTTCACCCTGGCGCCGGCGGGCGCGGCGGTGACGACGGCCGACAAGGCCGCGGCGCAAAAGCTCCAGGCCCTTGCGGGCGAGGCGTCGGCGGCGTTGCGCGCCGGCAACAACGACGAAGCGATCGCCAAGTTCACCGAAGTGGCCGGCCAGATGCCGACGTGCGCGGACTGCTTCTACAACATCGGCGTCGCCAACGCGAACAAGAAGGACTACGCGGCGGCCGAAGCGGCCTACAAGAAGGCGATCGAGTTGAAGCCCGAGAACGCCGACGCCTACACCGGCCTGGCTACGCTGTACAACCAGCAGAAGAAGTTCGACCTGGCCGCCGAGGCGAGCGCCAACGCGTCGAAGTACACGACCGCGGCCGGCGGCGGCGGCGCCGAGGCGTCGTACAACCAGGGCGTGATCCTGTTCAACGGCGGGAAGTTCGCCGAAGCCAAGGCCCAGTTCGAGGCGGCCACCAAGGCCGACCCGAACCATGCGCTGGCGCAGTATCAGCTCGGCATGACGTCGCTCAACCTGGGACAAATCCAGGATGCCGTGAACGCGCTCGAGGCCTACTTGAAGGTCGACCCCAACGGCCCGAAGGCGGCCGAGGTGAAGGCTTCGCTGCCCGCCCTCCAGGGCATGCTGAAAAAGTAGGCTCAGGCCACGTCCTCTATCTCCGATCGGCTGTCCCAGATCCGCGCCCGCATGGCGGCGGCGGCTGGGGCAGCCGGCCGCGACCCCTCGGCCATCCGCCTGGTCGCGGTCTCGAAAACCTTTCCAATAGAAGCAGTTCGCGAGGCTTACGCGGCCGGGCAGCGTGAGTTCGGGGAGAACCGCGTCCAGGATGGGCTACAGAAGATCGGGGAAACAACCGACCTAACCATAAGGTGGCATCTGCTTGGCCACCTGCAGACGAACAAAGCCCGAAAAGCAGGGCCGGCCTTCGCCATGGTTCAGTCGGTTGACAGCGTTGAGCTCATCCAGAAGCTCGACGCCGCCGCCGCGGAAACCGGACGGGCGCCGGAGCTGCTGATCCAGGTGGATCTCGCCGGCGAAGCCACGAAGTTCGGAGCGCCGCCAGCGGAGGTACCGCGGCTCTTCGAGATCGCGGGCGCGTGTCGCGCCGCCTCGGTGGTCGGGCTGATGACGCTGCCGCCCGTGCCGGACACACCCGAAGACGCGCGGCCGTTCTTTCGACGGCTCCGCGAGCTGCGGGACGAGTGGCTGGCCGCCGGGGTCCCCGAGTCCATGCTTCGCGAGCTGTCGATGGGCATGAGCGGCGACTTCGAGGTGGCCATCGAGGAAGGCGCCACGATTGTGCGGGTCGGGACGGCGATATTCGGGAGCCGATAA
>Ga0207648_10001500_pt1 | contig 25704 bp, 25 predicted proteins | sample KBSMisM32_FD_184310 | JGI IMG/M metagenome (GOLD analysis project Ga0207648, IMG submission 184310) | Miscanthus rhizosphere microbial communities from Kellogg Biological Station, Michigan, USA - KBS Miscanthus M3-2 (SPAdes) (version 2) | ecosystem: Host-associated > Plants > Roots >... | reverse complement strand
GCGCGAGCTCGAGCTTGCGCATCTCCACCTGCGTGAGGTCGCGCGGAAGCTTCGTCGCCTTGTCGGTGAGCGCGACCAGCTGCAGCAGCTCGGCGCAGCGCTCATCGAGCGCGGCCGCCGATAGCGCGGAACCGGGCCGCGCATTGACGGTGTAGAGCAGCGGGACCCGCAGGTTGTCGGCGACCGTGAGGGTCGCGAACGGCCGCGGCAGCTGGAAGCTGCGCGCCATGCCGCGGCGGGTGCGCTCATGGGTGAGCAGGCCGTTGACGTTCTCGCCGTCGAAACGCACCGTGCCGGTCTCATTGGTGAGCGTGCCGCAGATGCAGTTGACGAAGGTCGACTTGCCGGAGCCGTTCGGACCGATCAGGCCGACGCGCTCGCCCTGGGTGACGGCAAGATCGATGCCGTCGAGCGCGACGAAGCCGCCGAAACGTTTGCTCAGACCCGCGACTTCGAGCAATGCGCCGGCCATTATTTCTCTCTCCTGCGCATCCAACCCTGCACCAGCCCGACGATGCCGTTCGGCGCGATGATGACGAAGGCGACCAGCAGCAGCCCGACGATGAGCAGGTTGACCGCCGAGGATATGGTGACGGTCGCGATCTGCTGCAAAGACCCCAACAGGATCGCGCCGATCAGGGGCCCGACCCAGCTCGTGGTGCCACCGATCATCGGCATGGCAATGGAGTTCACGGCATATTCCAGCCCGAACGCCGACGACGGTTGCAGGTAGCCGATGTAGTACGGAAAGGGCGCTCCGGCCATGCCCATGAGCGCGCCGGAGATGGTGGTGGCGACGAGCTTGAGCTTCAGCGTCGGCACGCCCGAGGCTTCGGCCGCGAGCTCGTCGTCGCGGATGGTGGCGAAGCCGTAGCCGAGCTGCGAGCGCTCGATCCAGCGCGCGATGGTGAGCGAGACGACCACGAGCGTCAGCATCAGCAGGAACAGGTATTGGATATAGGGTCCGAGCCATGCGATGTCGTTGGGCCGGATGATGTAGGCCCCGCGCGAGCCTCCGACATAATCCCAGTTGACCACGAGGGTTTGCAGCACGACGGCGAGCGCGAGCGTGGCGATCGCAAAGAACGCGCCGCGCAGCCGCAGCGTCAGATAGCCCATGCCGAACCCGACGACGCCCGACACGACGCCGCCGATCAGGATCAGAATCGGGATCGGCATCGGGAATGCCTTGTGGAAGAACACCGTGGAATAGGCGCCCATCGCAAAGAATGCCGCCGAGCCGAAGTTCACGTAGCCGGTATAGCCGCCGAGGATGTTCCAGGCGGTCGCCAGTACGATGAATTGCAGGATCGTGTAGCCGGCGAAGAAAACGTAATCGTTGTTCACCATGCGCGCGGCAAAGAACACGACCGCCGCGACCGCGATCGAAACCAGTAGAAAGACCCGCGTCCGCACGATCGATAATCCTATCGCCCGAGAAGACCCGCCGGCCGGAATGCGAGGGTGAGGAGCAGCACGCCGAACGCCACCGCCGGCGCCCAGGACGGCCCATAGAAGGTGGCCGTGAAGCTCTCGATGATGCCGAGCAGCATCGCCGCGATCACCGTGCCGGGCAGGCTGCCGAGGCCGCCGAGCACGCAGATCGCGAATACGCGGCCGATATATTCACGTCCGACCGAGGGCTCGACCGGCTGGATGATGATCAGCAATGCGCCGGCGACTGCCGTGGTTGCGATCGAGATGCCGAAGGCGATGCGCTTGATGCGGGTCGGGGAGGCGCCCATGAGCCGGAGCGCAAGCTGGTCCTGCGCCACCGCCGAAATCGCGCGTCCAATGAAGGTGTAGGACAGGATGATCTGCAGAACGCCGAACATGGCGAGCGCCGCCAGGCACGGCACCAGCATGCGCAGCGGAAAATCCATCACCCCCAGTCGCCAGCTCGGTCCGATATAGGGCGCTTCGACGTACCGGTAGTCGACCCCGAACACGAGGATGAGCATCACCTCGGTGACGAACAACAGACCGAAGAAGAACGAGAGGCCGCGCAAGGCGTCCTGCCCGTGCTTCTCGAACGATTCGTAATAGACTTGGTAGATGCCGGCACCGAGCAGATAGAACACCGGCAGCATCACGACGCTGACCACGATCGGATCGATGCCGAGCCGGGTGTTGACGATATAGGCGATGTACGAGCCGAGGATGATGAAGGCGGGATGCGCGATGTTGACGATGTCGAGGATGCCGAACGAAATCGAAACGCCGAGGGTCACGGCGGCGTAGAACCCGCCGAGCAGGATGCCTGCGATCAAGGCATTGATCACCAGATCGAAGCTGAAACCCACCTGTTCCCCCCAGTCGCCCGGTTTGCGCCGAATACCTTCTTCGGCGGACGAGCGCATTTTATTTTGGTCGCTAGTGTGCAGGAAGGGCGCGGCCTTGGCTAGTGTCCCGATTTCCGAAGTTCGCAAGCCCTTGCGGCACCCTCTGATGCGTACGCCGCATGCGCGCCGCCGATGGCCCTCCGGTGGCGTCGGCGGTCCCGTTGCGATCGTGGAGGATCAGGCGCGCGACCTCCTGTGGTCGCACCGGGCCGAACGCCGCATGCCTGAACGCGGCGGCGTTACGCTGCGGCCTGCTGCCGCACGCTGTCGGGCAGCGGCATCGGCTTGTTGGCGCTCTGCAGGAATTCGATGGTCATGAAGACCATGTCCTTGTCGCCCAGGTTTTCCAGATCGTGGACCTTGAACTGGCCGGGCCCGTAGGTCTCGTGCCGGGTCTCGCCGGGGGCGTAGGTATATTCGACCGTGGTGCCGTCATGCACGTGCTGGCGGCCGCGGCCGCCCGTCACCGCCGTCCAGAAATAGTCGAGCACGTGGCGATGGAAGCCGATCCGTTCGCCGGGCTTGAGCCGGATGGTCCAGACCCGCACGCGATCGGTCTCGGACACCAAGGCATTGCCGACGCATGGGTTGGGATTGTTCCCCTCGCGCTCGAATTCCGCGACGAGCTCCGGCGACCACGCCGACTTGTCCGATTTCTCCGCCTGCTTGTCCAACATCGTCAGGGCCATGGCATTCCTCCAAGTGTCCCGATCAAGTCCGATTCCGAAGTTCACAATAGGAACTTCAAATCCACCGCACTAGTGTCCCGATTCCGAAGTTCGCATCATTGTGCGGCACGTTCGTTCGCGGACGTCTGAACCGCCACACTAGTTTGGCCCGGTATATAGCAACTTTTGTCGGGCAGGAAATGGGATCGAGGCAATTGCGCAAGGGGAGCAAGGGGCGCGCGCTGGTGGTCGGCGGCTCCATGAGCGGCCTGCTGGCGGCGCTGCTGCTGCGGCGCGCCGGCTGGGACGTCGACGTGTTCGAGCGGGTAGAGAGCGAGCTTGCGGGCCGCGGCGCCGGCATCGTCGCGCAACCGGATCTGATCGCGACGCTGCGGCGGCTAGAGATCGATGCGACCGATCTCGGGGTCGAGATCACGGAACGCAAGATCCTCGATTCGTCCGGCCGGCTGACCGGCGCCTTCGCGTGTCCCCAGGTCTTGACCGCGTGGGAACGGGTCTATCGGGCGCTGCGGGATGCCTTTCCGCCGGAGCGCTATCACCGTCGCCGCGGCGTCAGGAGCTTCGCGCAAACCGACCGGTCGGTGACCGCTTACTTCGCTGACGGCAGCACCACCGAGGGCGAACTGCTGGTCGGCGCGGACGGCCTGCGCTCCACCATTCGCCAGCAATGTCTGCCCGAACTGGTCCCGCTCTATGCCGGCTATGTGGCCTGGCGCGCGCTGATTCCGGAGGCGGCGTTTCCACCGGCGATTCATCGCGAGCTGTTCAACTACATGACGTTCTGTCTGCCGCCGGGGGAGCAGTGCCTGGGCTATCCGGTCGCCGGCCCCGACAACGATCTGCGTCCCGGCCACCGCCGCTACAACGTGGTCTGGTACCGGCCTGCCGACGAGAAGGTCGAGTTGCAGCACCTGCTCACCGACGAAAGCGGCACGACCCACACGATCTCGATCCCGCCGCCGCTGATCCGGGGCGAGGGGATCGCCCACATGCGCGCCGCCGCCGAGCGGCTGCTTGCGCCGCAGTTCCGCGAGATCGTGCGCATGATCGATGAGCCGATCCTGCAACCGATCTACGACCTCGAGACGCCGCGCATGGCCTTCGGCCGCGTGGCGATCATCGGCGATGCCGCGTTCGTGGCGCGACCGCATGTCGCGGCCGGGGTGGCGAAAGCGGCGGACGACGCGGCCGCGCTGGTGGCCGCGCTCGCGGTCGACGGTGTCGCACCGGCGCTGCAACGCTTCGAGGGGGTGCGGCTCCCGGTCGGACAGCGCATCATCGAGCGTGCGCGCCATCTCGGGGCTTATCTGCAGGCAACGCAGACCGCCGAGGAGCGCGCCCGTTCCCAGCGCCACAGCATTCCCGAAGCTGTGCTGGCGGAGACAGCGGTGCTCGATTTCTTGCGCGAGTAGGGCAGGCGAGCGCGCCGGCGCTGAACGCTGCGATACCGCGGCCGTCCGGCGCACTTGCAGGGATTGCCAATCCTGCCAATCTGCCGGTCTGCGCACGTCGCGCGCATGGCCGCTTGCCCTTGCCACGAGGTGATCGAATGAAACGCCGCGAGTTCATGACGCTGCTCGCCGGAGCGGCGGCCGGATCCTCGGCCTTCTGCTCGGTTACCTGGCCGCTCGCCGCCCGCGCCCAACAGCCGTCGGCACCGGCGCCCGGCTTTCCCAACAAGACGATGCGCATCATCGTGCCGTTCACGCCGGGCGGCTCCAACGACGTGGTGGCGCGGGAGATCGCGACCGGTTTGCAAGCGAGCCTCAACCAGACCGCGGTGGTCGAGAACAAGCCCGGCGGCGGCGGCAACATCGCGTATTCCTATGTCGCGAAGTCGCCGCCGGACGGTCATGTCATGCTGATCGCGCCGGCCTCGTTCACCATGGGGCCGCATCTGTCGCGCAATCCGGTCTACAACCCGGTCACCGATTTTGCGGCGATCAACCTGGTCGCCGACGTGCCGTTCGTCATGGTCGTGCCGGCGAGCCTGCCGGTGCGGACGGTCAAGGACTTTGTCGAACTGGCGCGCAGTTCGCCGAACAAACTGAGCTTCGGCTCGGTCGGTGTCGGCACGCCGCAGCATCTCGGCGGCGAGCTCTTCAAGATGCGCGCAGGCGTGGATCTGGTCCATGTGCCGTTCCGCGGTGCCACGGCAGTCCTGCCCGACCTGGTGGCCGGACGCATCGACATGTTCATCGGCGCGGTTAATTCGCTGCTGCCGCTGATCCGCGAGGGCAGCCTGCGCGCGCTTGCTGCGACCAGCCTGGTGCGCATCGCCTCGCTGCCCGAGGTCCCCACATTGTCCGAAGCCGCCTTTCCCGGCTTCGAGGTGGGTTCAGGCGTGGGACTGGTGGCGCCTGCGGCCACGCCACCGGACATTATCGAGACGCTCAACCGCGAGATCGCGGCCATCATCGCCACGCCCGGCTTCCATCAGCGTATGGCATTGATCGGCGTCGATGTGGTCAGCACCACGCCGGCGGCCTACGCGAAGTTCATCAGCGACGACTATGCCAAATGGGGCAAGGTGGTCGCGGCGGCCGGGATCAAGCCGGAGTGAGCGGACCTCGGCGCTGGCTCAAGCCCACAACCGCCTCTCGGTCACCTCGGATCGCCACGGCCGCCCGCTCGGCCGCGGATCATCGGGTGTTAAAAGCGTGCCTTGGGCTCGTGCGACGGTGTCTCGGTAATCAAAACTAAACCATTCCCCCCCGATCTTGCCGCCGGGTCACAAGGGACGACAATCAATGCATCGGATGACAGGGTTGGCGGCGGCAGCCGCGGCGACGCTCGCTTTGGGCATCGGCATCGGCTGGATGTTTAGCTCCGGGGGAGAACCGGCGCCGGCCGCGCCGGAGGCCAAGATCGCTGAGCGTGAACTGGTGACGGGCACGGTCGCGCCGCGTCCGACTGCGCCGCCGCAGATGGCACAGCCGCCATCATCCCCCCCGCCGAGCGCGTCGACCGCGGCGCCGGCCCGGCCCGCAGCTGCGATGATGGCGGGCGCGCAGGCCAAGGCCGCCGCCGCCAACGGGAGGTGCGAAAATCCCGACGCGCTGGGAATCTACCGTACGGTGGAGATCGACACGACGGGCGGGCCCGGCTTCGGCGCCGATCAGTTCAAGGCCCACGATTTCCTCGAACCGGGCGAGGTCGTGCTGACCTTCGACGACGGCCCGTGGCCCAGCAATACGGCCGCCGTGCTGACAGCCCTGGCGGCGCAGTGCCTGAAGGCGACGTTTTTCCCGATCGGCCAGCACGTGAGCTGGCATCCCGACATCCTCAGGCAGGTTGTCGCCAAGGATCACACCATCGGATCCCATTCGTGGTCGCACGTGAATCTGGCCAAGAAATCCCTGGCCGAAGCCAAGGATGAAATCGAAAACGGCATCAGCGCTGTGGCGATTACCGCCGGACGTCCGTTGGCGCCATTTTTCCGTTTCCCGGGACTGAGCCAGACGCCGGAACTGACGGCCTACCTGGCTGAAAGGAACATCGGCATCTTCTCGATCGATATCGATTCCTTCGACTTCAAGCTCAAGAATCCGGACAAGGTGATCACGTCGGTGATGACCAAGCTCGAAAAGCGCGGCAAGGGCATCGTCCTGATGCACGATTTCCAGCATTCGACGGCGGTCGCGCTGCCGACATTGTTGCTGCAGCTCAAGGCCAAGGGCTTCAAGGTCGTGCACTTGAAGGCAAAGGATCCGGTCGTTTCGCTGCCCCAATACGAAGCCGCGATGGTGAAGACGCGAACCGGCCAGACCGTCGACGGCCGGCCGACCTCAAGCGTGGTGCGCACGGTCCAGTAGCTGCAACAGCCGTCGTCGGTCAGACCGGAACGCCTGGGCACGCTTTGTCTTGCCGTTCCGACGACGGGCTCACTTGCTGCGCTTGTTTGCGCGTTTCTTTTTCCCGCGCTTGACGCCGGCCTTCTTTTCCAGCACCGCGCAGACTGCGGCGGTGTCGTGCTCGGCATGTCCTGATTTCATCGCCTGCCGGTAGATCGGCACGGAGGCGTCGAACATCGGCGTGGGAACGCCGATATCCTTGGCGAACTCGCCGATCACCGCCATGTCTTTCTGCCAGACCGATATTTTCATGGTGACGTCGTCGTAGCGGTTCTTCACCATCATCGGCGCCCGCAACTCGAACACGCGTGAATTGCCGGCGCCCGATTTGACCATCTCGAACAAGGTCTGGGCATCGAGACCGGCCTTGAGGCCGAGCACCATCGCCTCGGCACTGGCGACGTTGTTGATCGCGACCAGCAGGTTCGCGACATATTTCATGCGGCTGCCGTTCCCGAACGCGCCGAGGTCATGCATCGCGCGGGAGAAGCCGGCGAACAGCGGACGCAGCCGGCGGATGGCGTCTGTGTTCCCGCTCGCGTAGATCACGAGATCCTTCACTTGCGCTTGCGAGCCGGTGCCGCTCACCGGGCAATCGAGCATCACATGCCCGGCCTTGCGCAGCGCGCGCTCGGCTCTGAGCTTGTCGTCGATCGTGAAGGTCGAGGCCTCGACGATCACCCGCGGACGCACGCCGGCGCCGACGATGGCGGATACCGTGGCGTCGAGCGCGGCGGGCTTCGGCAGACTGGTGATGATGGTGCCGACCGCGGCCGCCAGCGTCTTCACATCCGGTGCGATCTCCACCCCGGCGCGCGACATGGTCCGGGGGCGCGCGGGATCGATGTCGTAGCCCACGACCCGCCAGCCGGCGGCGACGAGGTTCTTCGCGAATGCGCCTCCCATGATCCCAAGCCCGACGACGCCGACTTTGCCTTTCGCCATCTCCCAACCTCCGTTACCCGACCCTGCGGCGGGCGCACGCTACACAGCCGCCGTTGCTGCGTTCAAGTTCAATGTGCCGATCGGCGTGCGTCCATAGCCGTCTTTCTCGCGCGCGCATAATCCCCTATCGTCGCCGCTCAACGCCGGAGCGACATGGCAGAGCAGGCACGAGCCCAGGGGAGCGCCCATGACGACGTCACGAAACATCCTTCGATTCTGCGCGCTGCTCGGCAGCGTGTGCTACGTGTCCGCGACGTCGGCGCAGGGCCTGATCGCGGAGCATCGCCTCGCGGCGGGCCTCGCCAACGAAGCGGTCGCCGAGGCGGTCGCCGCCTGCGCCAAGAACAGTTATGCGGTCACCGCCATCGTCGTCGATATCGACGGCGTGCGGCAGGCGGTGCTGCGCGGGGACGGCGCGCCGGTGCACACGCTCGACAGCGCCTATGCCAAGGCCTACACCGCCGCCTCGCTCGCGCCGGTGCGCAAGGAAGATTCGACCAAGGCGATCTTCGAGCGGCTGAGCAAGAATCCCAGCACGACAGCCTCGCTCGGCAACCTGCCCAATGTCACCTTCACCCCCGGCGGCGTGACCATCATGGCCGCGGGCAAGCCGATCGGCGGCATCGGTGTCGGCGGCGCGCCCGGCGGCAATTTCGACGACGACTGCGCCCGTGCCGCGCTCGACAAGATCAAGGACCGGATGAAGTGATGTAAGGACGAAGGGGAGTGCACTCGATGCAGATCGGGATCGCCGGAATCGGCAAGATGGGCGCAGCGATCGCGCAGCGGCTGATCGAGGCCGGCCACACGGTGACGGTGTGGAACCGCTCCGCCGCCAAGCTCAAAGCGGTCACCGATGCCGGCGCGAAGGCGGTTGCCACCCCGGCGGAGCTCGCCAACAAGTCCGAGGCCGTCATCAGCATCCTCACCGATGCCGGCGCGATCGACGCGGTCTACAACGGCGCGGACGGGCTGCTCGCGGGCGACGTGGGCGGCAAGCTGTTCATTGAGATGAGCACGGTGCAGCCGCACACCGAAGTTGCGCTGGCCGAACAGGTGCACGCCAAGGGCGCCGCGCTGGTCGAATGCCCGGTGGGCGGTTCGACCGGTCCGGCGCGGCAGGGCAAGCTGATCGGCCTGATGGGCGCGGCGCCTGCCGACGCCGCGCGGGCGAAGCCAATCCTCGACCAGCTCTGCCGGCGCCTCGAACATTGCGGCCCGGTCGGCTCGGGAGCGGTCATGAAGCTCACGATCAACATGCCGCTGATGATCTATTGGCAGGCGCTCGGCGAAGCGCTTGCGCTCTGCCGCCCGCTCGGCCTTGACCCCGCGCGGATCATGGAGCTGCTCTCGGACACATCCGGCGGCCCGAACGTGCTCAAGGTGCGGGGAGCGGGCGTGGCCGCGATGCTCAGCGGTGGCGACGGCGGGCCGGTGACCTTCGACATCGACAGCGCGGTCAAGGATCTGCGCACCATGCTGGCCGAAGGCAAGGACCGCGGCGTCGAGCTGCCGCTCGTCGCGCAGACGCTTGCCTGCTACGAAGAGACCAAACGAAACGTCTCGGGCGCGGCGGAAGTGTCGGCGGTCTCGGTCTATTGGGCCAATCGCGCGAAACCGTGAACCGCAACAATACCGGCTGAACCCTACGCTCTCTCATCAACCTCGGAGCCCCTATGTCCGTCACGCTCGCGCAAGCCTCGACCATCGTCGACACCGCTCTCAAGAAGGGCCGCGACACCAGTTGCGCGCCGCTTACCGTCGCCGTGCTCGACGCCGGCGGGCACTTGGTCGCGTTCAAGCGCGAGGACAAGTCGGGCCTGCTGCGTTTCGACATCGCCTTCGGCAAGGCCTGGGGCGCGCTCGGCATGGGCTTCGGGTCGCGCACGCTGGCGGCCCGCGCGTCCAAGACGCCGCAGTTCTTCACCATGCTGGCGGCCGCGAGCGAGGGCCGCATGGTCACCAATCCAGGCGGCGTGCTGATCAGAACGCCGGCGGGTGACATCATCGGCGCCGTCGGCATCTCCGGCGATACCTCGGACAAGGACGAGGCCTGTGCCATCGCAGGGATCGAGGCCGCCGGCCTCAAGGCCGATCCCGGCCAGGACTAGACTTCGCGCGTTCTCGGAGACGCAGTCTCTTCGTCGTCATTCCGGGACATCGATCTCGGGTTTACCCGAGATCGGCATTTTTGTGCCCAAGTTGGCTATAGCCAACTTGGATGCGAAGCGAGGGCCGGAATGCATCACCACAGTCCGGGATTATGGATTCCGGGCTCGCCGCTTCGCGGCGCCCCGGAATGACGGCGGAGAGAGCTTGTGGTTTCGGCCGTTGGCTGCGACCGGCCCGGCCAGTGCCCGGTCCCATATCGCCTGGATGTGGGCGATCTCGGCTTCGAAGCGTTCCAGAAACAGCCGTGCCGGCACGCTCAGGGTGCGGCGCGCCGGTTGGATCACCACAAACTCGGCATGCAGCGGCGGATCGACGATCGGATTGACTACGAGTTCGCCCCTGCCGAGGTCATTCACCGAAATGACGCTCGGCAGCACGGTGAGCCAGTCTGAGCGTGCGACGAATTCGAGCGTGCCGATCATCGCGTCCATTTCCAGCATGGCCGCGATCTCGACGCCGTGCGTCTGGAAATAGGTCTCGAGGTTGCGGCGCCGAATATTGTCGGGGCCCGGCACCACGATCTTCAACGGGGCACAGCCCGCGAGCCGCACCGGCGCGAGCGGCGTGAGCCCGCGTTTGCGTCCTGACAACAGCATCTCCCGGTCGCGGACCAGCAATCGCGACCTCAGTCCCACCCGTCCCTCGAACGCCGGGACCAGCGCGAAATCGAGCTCGTCCGCCAACACCATGTCGGTCAGCACGCCGCTGTAGCCCTCGAATACGTGCAGGCGCACGTCGGGATGGCGCGGCACGAAGTCCTCGAGCGTCGGCGCCAGCACCGCGCGGGTGAACGTCGGCATCAGTCCGATGCGCAGGTCGCCGGTGACGAGGCCGGCGAGGCCGCGTGCCTCCTCGTTGGCATTTTCGAGCCGGCCGACCGCCTCGACGCAACTCTTGTAGTAGCGCAGCCCCGCCGGCGTGGGCGCGATTCCGCGCGCCGAGCGCTCGAACAGCTTCACCCCGAGCGTGCGCTCGACGGTGGCCACGTGCTGGGAGATGCCGGATTGGGTGGCGTTCTCGCGCTCCGCCGCGCGGGTGAACGAGCCTTCCTCGCACACGGCGATGACGGCGCGGATCTGCCGAAGCGCGATATTGGCCAGAGGACACCTGCTATCAAGAAAACTAATGCCATAGCAGAGAATATATTATTTCGGCCATGGGGACCATCCGGTTAGGATTCCCGCCAACAGCACAGGCCGCGGCCGAGAACGCGGCGCACCATCGGGAGACGTTCATGGGAACGGCAAACTTCGGCATCGCCGGATTGGATTGGCAACAGCGCGTCAACTGGGACCGGATGCGGACGTACCGGACGGAGCGGGCGCGCCAGCACATGAAGAAGCACGGCCTCGGCGCCATGCTCTGCATGTACGACGAGAACGTGCGCTATCTCACCGGCACGCTCACGCCGGGTTGGAACCGGCTCAAGCCGGGCCTGCGCTACGCGCTGCTGTGCGGCGACGGCGCGCCCATTTTGTTCGAGCAGGGCGACCTCGGCTTCCAGATCGAGCGTCACTCGCCGTGGATCCCGAAGGAGAACGTCCGTTACTCCTATGCCTGGATCAAGGGCGCGGCCGGACCGGCCTCGCAACAGCAGGTGAAGAAATTCACCGACGCGATCCAGCAGGAGATGAAGCGCCACGGCGTCGCCGGGCAGAAGCTCGGGGTCGACTTCATCGACATCAACATGATCAACATCTTCAAGGAGAAGAAGATCAACTGGGTCGACGGCATGACGCCGATGATGGAGGCGCGCGCGGTCAAGAACGTCGACGAGCAGGAATGCATGCGCATCGTCGGCGCGATCGGCGACGCCACCCATTGGGAATGCATGAAGTTTCTGCGGCCCGGTATCACCGAGAACCAGGTGACCGCGCATCTGATGAAATATCTCTACAGCATTCCCGGCATGGAGGACGTGGAGGACGTGATCGTCTCGTCCGGCCCTAACACCTGGCCGAACTGGCGCAACTTCTCCGACCGCATCATCCAGCCCGGCGACATCGTGTTCATGGATTTGGCCGCGCTGACCTGGAACGGCTACAAGTCCTGCTACTACCGCACCTATTGCGTCGGCAAGGAGCCGAGCAAGGAGCAGAAGGAAACTTATGCGACCGCGCTCGAGTGGCTTTACGATTCGATCCATGCGGTGAAAGCCGGCACCACCACGCGCGAGATCGCGAAGAAGTGGCCGTCGGCGAAGGAGGCCTGGGGCTACAAGGAAGAGGACCAGGCGGCGGCAAATCTCTGGGGCCACGGCCTCGGCCTCGCGCAGTACGACCCGCCGGTCATCTCGCGCATCTGGTCGCTCGACCATCCGATCGAAATCAAGGCCGGAATGACATTTGCGCTCGAGACCCAGCACGGCAAGCGCTTCCGCTACGGCGTGCGCATCGAGGAAATGCTGATCGTGCACGAGAAGGAGATCGAGATCATCTCCAACTTTCCGGTCAAGCAGATCACCGTGGTGGATCCGATCCCGGGCTACGGCGATCACGTGAAGTGACGTCCATCCCCGTCACCCTGAGGTGCTCGTCCTCTTGGACGAGCCTCGAAGGGCGACGGCCTGCATGTCGCACCCAATAGGGGGCCGTCCCCTTCGAGGCTCGCTTCGCTCGCACCTCAGGGTGACGGTACGAGAGAACTGCCAGCAGGTCTGCTGTTATGGCGACATCGACCGCGACAACATCCGCGCTATCGGATCGGCTCATCATTCCGCTGACCGCCGCGACCGCCGTCGACGCCGAGCGCGTCGGCCCGAAGGCGGCGAACCTCGCGGCGCTCCTGCATGCCGGCCTGCCGACGCCAGGCGGTTTCTGCCTGAGCGCCGACGCCTATCGGACGCAGATCGCGGCGCTGGGGCTCGACCCCATGGTCCGCGATTTTGCCGCCGCTCATCCGGGCGAGCAACGCCGTCTGTCGGTCGAGATCAGGCTCGGCCTCTACGAGCAGCCGATCGCGCCGGAGATCCTCGCGCCGTTGCGCGCGGCCTGGCGTGCGCAGCGCCACGCGCACCCGGGTCCGAGCGCGGTGCGTTCCTCCGCGCTGATCGAGGATCGCAAGGGCGCCAATTTCGCCGGCCAGTTCGAGAGCTTTCTCGGCATCGACGAGGAAGCGGCGTTCCTTACCGCCGTGCGCGCGTGCTGGGCCGCGCTGTGGACCACGAATGCGCGCCGCTACATGGAGAACCACGCCCTTTCGCCCGCGGACACGGCCATGGCCGTGCTCATCCAGCCGTTGGTGCAGGCCCGCGCGTCGGGCGGCGGCCTGAGCGAGACTGCCGAGGGACAGATGCTCGTCAGCGCGACCTGGGGGCTCGGCTCCGCCATTGCCCAGGGCGAGGTCGTGCCTGACCGCATCGTGCTCTCGCGCCAGGGTTTCCTGCGCAAGATCGATGCGGGTCGCAAGGACCACCGCGAGACCTGCGGCCATGGCGCCGGCGCCCGGCAGGAAGCGGTGCCGAGCGAGCTCGTTGCTGCGCCCTGCCTCGACGCCGCGCAGGCGGTCACGCTCGGGCGCATGATGCGCAAGGCGGAAGCCGTGATCGGCGGCCCGGTCGAGATCGAATGGGCGCTCGATGACGCCGGGATCAAGCTGCTCCAGGCGCGGCCGCTCACGGTCGAGCCGATCACCGTGCCCGACGATATCTGGCTCAAGCATCCCGGGCTCAACGGACACCCCGCGGGCATCGGCTGGGGCGCCGGCCGCGCCGTCGTGGTGAACTGCGAATGCGAGCTTTCCAGGGTGGCGCCCGGCGACGTCCTCGTCACCCGCGTCGCCGGACCGGCGCTCAGCCATGTGCTGCCGCGCGTCGCCGGCGTAGTCGCCGAGCTCGGCGGCTCGACCTCCCATCTCGCCTCGCTCGCGCGCGAGCGCGGCATCCCGATGGTGCTGGGCGTGCTGGATGCCACCAGCCGCATCCCCGACGGCTCGCAGGTCGCAGTCGACGGCGTGGCCGGCGTCGTGCGATGGATCGCCTGATGCGCGCGAATTCCGCTCGACCACGAATCTTCGTCACCCAGCCGATCGCCAAAAGCGCGATCGAGCGCCTGCGCAAGGTCGGAACCGTCAAGGTCAATCCGGATTCCAGCCGAATCATCGCCAAGAAGGCGCTCGTCGCCGCCGTGAGGACGTGCGACATCCTGTTCTGCCTGTTGCATGACCGCATCGATCGCGACGTGATCGCGGCCAATCCGAAGCTGCGGCTGGTCGCGGCACAATCCATCTCACCCTCGAACATCGACGTGGCCGCGGCAACGGCGCAGCGGCTTCCCGTGACCGTGGTTCCGCCGGTCACCACCGAGGCGACCGCCGATCTCACCTTCGGGCTGATGCTCGCGGTCGCCCGGCGGATCATGGAAGGCGACCGCCTGGTGCGGGCGGGAAAATTTCCCGGCGGCCAGTCGAGCCATCTGCTCGGCTCCTTCGTCTGGGGAAAGACGATCGGCTTGGTGGGTGGTGGCGGGCTGATCGGCCAAGCGGTGGCCCGGCGCGCGCACGGCTTCTCCATGCGCGTGCTGTACTCGACACCGCGGCGCAAGCCCGAGAGCGTGGAACGCGAGGCCGGCCTGACCTTCGTTCCATTCGACCAGTTGCTGGCCGAATCCGACTTCGTCTCGCTGCATCAGCCGCTGCGGCCGGAGACGCGTCACCAGATCGGGGCGCGCGAGTTCAAGCTGATGAAGAAGACCGCCTTCCTCATCAACACCGCGCGCGGTGCGATCGTCGACGAGGCCGCGCTCGTGCGCGCCTTGCGGGCGCGCCGGATCGCCGGCGCCGGCCTCGACGTATTCGAGCATGAGCCCAAGGTCGACCTGGCGCTGCGCAGGATGCCGAACGTCGTGCTGGCCCCGCATCTCGGCAGCGCGACGGTCGAGGTCCGCGAAGAGATGGCGAATATCGTCGTCGACAACATCCTGGCGTTTCTCGCCGGCAAGACACCGCCGAACTGCGTCAACCCGGAGGTTCTTGCGGCCAAATGACGACGCCGGAAGAATGCGACGCACCTGGTTGCCGAGAGAATGAATGCCCGGGCCAAGCCCCGGGCATGACGACCTGAATTCGGAGTGTCGCCATGTCCCGCACGCTGATCGCCGTCACCGACAGCCCGTTTCCCTCACTTGATCCGGCGAAGGCCGCGCTCAAGCGCATTGATCCGGAGCTGCGGATGGCTAAGAGCCCGTCGGCCGACGACATCCTGGCGGTGGCGCGCGATGCCGACGCCATCCTTGTCACCTATGCCAAATTGCCGGGTGAGCTGCTGCGGCAACTGACGCGGTGTATGGCGATCGGCCGCTTCGGCCTGGGCGTCGACAACATCGACATCAAGGCGGCGGCGGAGCTGGGCATCACGGTGACCTACGTGCCGGACTATTGCATGCACGAGGTCTCCGACCACGCCATGGCGCTGCTGCTTGCATTGGCTCGCAAGGTTCCGTTGTCCAATACGCTGGTACAGGCCGGACGCTGGGAAATGCCGGCGGTCGTGCCGATCCATCGTCTGACCGGACGCGTGCTCGGCCTGGTCGGCTTCGGCAACATTCCGCGCGCGCTGGCGCCGAAGGCAAAGGCGTTCGGGCTGCGGGTCGTTGCCCACGATCCTTACATGTCGCAGGAGGCGTTTGCCGCCGCCGGTGTCGAGGGCGTGAGCTTCGACCGATTGCTCGAGATCTCCGACTTCGTCTCGATTCACGCCCCGTTGATGCCGGCGACGCGTGGCCTGTTCAACGCCGACGCCTTCCGCAAGATGAAGAAGGGTGCCGCCCTCATCAACACCGCGCGTGGACCGCTGGTGGATGAAGACGCGCTGGTCGCGGCGCTCGATTCCGGCCAACTCGGCGGCGCCGCGCTCGACGTGGTCACGGTCGAGCCGCTGCCCAAGGACGCCAAATTGATTGGGCGCGACAATGTCATTCTCACGCCCCACACCGCATTCTATTCCGTCGAGGCGCTCGAGGAGCTGCAGACCAAATGCGCCGCCGACGTCGCGCGGGTGCTGAGCGGCGAAAAGCCGGTCTACCCGGTCAAGGCGGCCTGACTTTTCCTTGTATCCGGTCGAGCGCGCGCTCGGCGGTTTGTTGTGCTCGCCCCGCCGTCATGAACTAATGGCGGCGGTAAAAATCGCAACGCGCCTCCGGCAACGGAGCCAAGCGTCGCGGCAAGCGAGGGAGGACTGAATGTTCGTAGAGCAACGCCTCTACACCTGCGCACCGGGGCAGACCGGAGAATTCCTGCGAGTCTACGAGCGGGAAGGACGCGCGCCTCAGATGCAGCATCTGGGACAACCGGTCGGATACTACATCAGCGAGATCGGCACGCTGAACCAGGTCACCACGCTGTGGGCGTATGGCAGCCTCGACGAGCGCGTGGAGCGGCGGCGGGCGTTGTTTCAGAATGCTGACTGGAACGCCTATTTGAACAAGGCGCGGCCGCTGCTGACGACGCAGGAAACGCGCATTCTCGTTCCCGCGCCCTTCTTCCAGGAGCGCCTCGCGGCGATCGCAAGCCTCGGGAGGGCGTCATGATGGTACGACCGATCGCGCGGTCCATTCTGGCAGCGTTCGCCTGCGCCGTGTTCGGGCTGGCGGTTTCCGGCGCGGCGGCGCAGGACGGCTTTCCGGCTAAACCGATCAAGCTCATGGTGCCCCTGGCGGCCGGCGGCGGGATCGACTTCACCGCGCGCACCACCGCGCAGAAGCTCTCCGACGTGCTCGGTCAGCAGGTGGTGGTCGAAAATCAGGGCGGAGCCGGAGGTGTGCTCGGCGTGAACGCGGTCGCGCGCGCGGCTCCCGACGGCTACACCCTGCTCTATCATTCGGTGTCGGGCGTGGTGAGCTCGGTGGTGGGCAAGGATTTGCCGTATGACTGGCTGCGCGATCTTACGCCGGTGTCGCTGGTCACCCGCTTCGCACCCGTGCTGATCATCAATCCGTCGCTGCCGGCGCGCGACCTGAAGGAATTCATTGCGCTGGCCAAGGCCAATCCGGGAAAATTCAGCTACGGCTCGTCCGGAGCGGGAACGGCCATTCATCTCGCCAGCGAGCTTTTCAAGGCGGCCGCCGACGTTGACATCGTCCACGTTCCCTATCGCGGCAATGCTGGGGTCATGCCGGACCTCCTGGCCGGGCGCATCGCCATGCTGATCGATGGCGTTCCGGCGCAGGCCAAGAATATCGAATCCGGCCTCGTGCGAGCGCTGGGGGTGACCACCAGAACGCGGTCGCCGGCCTTGCCTGAGGTGCCGACCATGATCGAGCAGGGGGTCGACTACGAGGTCCCGTATTGGACGGCGATCTACGCCCCCGCCGCGACGCCGAAACCGATTCTGGACCGACTTGCGGCGGACATTGCCAAGGCGATGAAGGACCCGGGCGTGGTGGCGCGGCTGAAGGAGGCGGGAACGGAAGCCGTCGGCTCCACGCCGCAAGAGCTCGACAAGTTCAACCGCGATCAGTTCGCGCTCTATCGTGGGATCGTTGCCGACCCGAGGCTCAAGCTCAATCTGCAATAGGTGGCGCGGACGGACGCTTCGCGGCGCGGGTCGGCTGGCGACCCGGGAGCGGATCGTCCGTTACTTTTCGCGATCCCAGATCACGATCACCCGCACCACCCTGTTGTTTTGGTTGGGATGCGGCATAGGCGGGCTCTCGATGAAGAGCCGGTCGCCCTCGAACCGGATGAAGCGGGTCTGCTCGCCCCCGACCCAGCCTTCGTTCCAGGCGGCATCGACCTTGGTGATCACCTTGCCGTCCTCAACCCGGTAACGGCCGGTATAGGCGATCATGGTGCGCAGCGCCTGTGCGCGGTCTTCATCGGTCTTCGGAACGATCCGGCCCTCGGCGGTGACGAGCGCGAGCCAGATCCCGTCAGCGGTCGCGATCTGGCGGCCCCGGGGATGCTCGCCGTAGACGGGCGTTCGCCCCTTGCTCTCCTGGTCCTCGTAGACGACCGAAACAAGCTTCCAGTTGCCGACGATCTTTTGCTTGAGCGCCGCGTCGTCGGCGTGGGCGGCAGTGGCGACGAGCGCCAACAGGCAGAGCAGCAGGACTCGCATCGTATCTCCTCCCGGCGGTGGTTCGTTGCGTAGGCCGTCGGCGTTTCCGGCCCGTTCGTGCTCGTGCGGCGTCGAACCGCTCGCTCATTATCTGGTGTCGCCCAGCCACTTGGTGCGGATCTTTCCCAGCGTGCCGTCCAACTCGATCTGGTCGAGCCAGATGTTGATGTAGTTGAGCAGCGTCTGGTCGTCCCGCCGCAGCAGAATCGCCACGTAGATCGGATGGAACACCTTGTCCGGGCTCATCGCCGCGAGCCGCGGGTTCTGGCGTCCCATATAAATCGCCGCGGTGGAGTCGGAGACCTGCGCATCGACCTTACCGGCGAGGAGATCGGCGGTGGCAAGCTCGTTGCTGTCGAAGCCGACCGGTGTCGCCTGGGTGAACATGTTGTGGGCGAAACGGTCGTTCAACCCGCCCCTGTTATAGCCAATCTTGAGGCCGGGGCGGTCGAGGTCCGCAAGCGTCTTGAAGCGCCCCTGGTCGGCGCTGCGGATCAACAGCAGCTTCCCGTAGCGCATATAGGGTTTCGAAAACGTGGCGACCCGCGCACGGTCGAGCGTCCGGCCCATCCCGGACATTGCGATGTCGAACTTGTCGGCGGCGAGATCAGCGAGCATCGAGCCGAACGTCATCTTCACGTATTCGAGCTTGACGCCGAGCGAAGAGCTCAGCGTTTCCAGCACATCCATGTCGAGGCCACGGAGATTTCCGCTCGCGGGATCGCGCATGCTGAACACCGGCGTGTCCATCGTCGTGCCGACCCGCAGCACACCGCGGTCGAGGATCATCTGCAGCCGATCGGGCGCCTGGCTCTCCGCAGCCGCCGGCAACGCTGCGATGAGGGCGGTGGCGAAGCCGAGCACGAGCGATCGAAGGTTCATCATGGTGCGCGCCTATGAGCCGGTTGCATCTCTCGCACCGTTCAGTCTGCCGTCCAGCCACCGTCGAGGACAAGCGCCGAGCCGGTCATCAGCGACGAGGCGTCGGAGGCGAGGAAGACGATCGCGCCGGTCAACTCTTCGAGCTGGCCGAGGCGGCCGAGCTTGATCTTGGAGAGCACCTCGTCGCGGAATGCCTTGTTCTCGAAGGACTGGCGATTCATCGACGTTATCACAAAGGTCGGCCCCAGGCTGTTGACGCGGATGTTGTGGGGCGCAAGCTCGATCGCCATCGCCTTGGTGAAGCCTTCCATCGCGTGCTTGCTGGCGCAATAGACGCTGCGGCGTGCGGCGCCGACATGGCCCATCTGCGACGAGATGTTGATGATGGAGCCTGGGCGTTTGGCCTCGATCAGGCGGCGCGCGACCGCCTGTGACATGAAGAACGCGGCGCGCACGTTGAGCGCAAAGATCGCGTCGAAGTCCTCGACCTTGACCTCCATCAGGACCGCCGGCCGGTTGGTGCCGGCATTGTTGACCAGCACGTCGAACGGTTCCGCCGCTGCGATAGTGCGGCGGACGGCATCGAGATCGGTGACATCGAGTGGCAGCGCGACCGCCTTGTCGCCGCGCGCGGCGAGCGCCTGCGCCGCGGCCTCGATCTCGTCCCGCGTGCGTGCGGCGAGCGTCACCTCGGCGCCGGCTTGCGCGAGCGCGGACGCCGCCGCCAACCCGATGCCGCGTCCGCCACCGGTGACCAGCGCGCGTTTACCGTCAAGACGAAAGGAGGGTGTCTTGGTCAGGTCTATGGAAGGCACTGGGGTCACCGAGCGCTCACTCCGCTGCCTGGGCGTAGGGCACGTTGCGGCCGCCGTAGCGGCGCACGCGCACATTGGCCTGTTCGGCATGGGCGGAGAAGCCCTCGAGAATGCATAGCCGCGAGCAGTATTCGCCGATCAGCGCCGACGCTTCGTCGGTGAGCACCTTCTGGTAGGTGCAGGTCTTGAGGAATTTCCCCACCCACAGGCCGCCGGTGTAACGCGCGGCCTTCTTGGTCGGCAGCGTATGGTTGGTTCCGATCACCTTGTCGCCATAGGCGACGTTGGTGCGCGCCCCCAGAAACAGCGAGCCGTAATTCCTCATATTGGCGAGGAAATAATCGGGATCGCGCGTCATCACCTGCACGTGCTCGGAAGCGATGCGATCGGCCTCGCGCACCATCTCCGCTTCGTCCTCGCACACGATCACCTCGCCGAAGTCGGCCCAGGCCTTCCCCGCGGCCTCGGCGGTGGGAAGGATCGCGAGCAGCCGTTCGATCTCGCGCATGGTGTCACGCGCCAGCTTCTCCGAATTGGTGATGAGGATCGCCGGCGAGGTCGGGCCGTGCTCGGCCTGACCGAGGAGATCGGTGGCGCAAAGCTCGCCGTCCACGCTGTCATCGGCGATGACCAGCGTTTCGGTGGGGCCCGCGAGCAGATCGATGCCGACGCGGCCGAAAAGCTGGCGCTTGGCTTCCGCCACATAGGCGTTGCCGGGTCCGACGATCATGTCGACGGCAGGGATCGTCGCGGTGCCCAGTGCCATGGCGGCGACTGCCTGCACGCCGCCGAGCACGTAGATGTCGTCGGCGCCGCCGAAATGCATGGCGGCAACGATGGCGGGATGCGGGCCGCCCTTGAACGGCGGTGCGCAGGCGGCGATGCGCTTCACCCCCGCGACGCGCGCGGTCACGATCGACATGTGGGCCGAGGCGACCATGGGATAGCGTCCGCCCGGCACGTAGCAACCGATCGAATTCACCGGGATGTGGCTGTGTCCGAGCACCACGCCGGGCAGCGTCTCGACCTCCAGGTCGCGCAGCGTCTCTTTCTGCTTGTGCGCGAAATTGCGCACCTGCGTCTGCGCGAACTTGATGTCGTCGAGGTCGCGCTTGGCCACTTGCGAAATCGCGCGTTCGACCTCGGAGGCGGCGAGCTTGAACGAGGGTGGCGACCAGTTGTCGAATTGCTGTGACAGCTCGCGCACGGCATCGTCGCCGCCGGTCTCGATCTGCTCGAGGATCTGCTCGACTGTCGCGCGCACCTTGGCATCGGCGGCCTTGATCGCGCTCGCGTCCATTCCGCGCTTGAGATAGCGGGCCATGGGGCACCTCCATTCTGTCGCCGTCGTCCTGAGGTGGCCGCCGCCGGCGGCCCTCGAAGGATGACGGGCATACCACTCCGGCCGTCGCCCTTCGAGGCTCCCCCGGCTCAAGAGGCCGGGGTCGCACCTCAGGGTGACGGGGAGACCGTAGAGCTCAGTTTAGCTTACTTGATCGCCTGCGGATTGATCGGCGAGCCGGTGCCGCCGGTGATGATCAACGGCGGGCCGCAGAAGAAGAATTCGTAGACCTTGTCGGCCGCGCAATCCTCCGCCAGCTCCTTGAGGTAGAAGATTTCGCCCATGCATAGGCCCATGGCCGGGATCACCACCCAATGCCAGGGCTGGTTGGCCTCCGTGGTCTCGTTCGGCCGCACCTCGACGCCCCAGGTGTCCGTGCAGATCGCGGCGATCTCCTTGTCCTGGCACCAGTAGCAGTTTTCGAATTTGACGCCCGGCGCATCGCCGCCGGCGTAGCCGCCCCACTTCTTTTCCTCGAGGCAGCGCTCCATCTGTCCGGTGCGGATGATGACGAAGTCGCCACGCCCGATCTCGACCTTCTGTTTCTTGGCGCATTGGTCGAGCTCGTCGTTCGAGATGCCTTCGCCATCGGCGAGCCAGTCGACGCCGCGGAAGCGAGCGATGTCCAGCAGCACGCCGCGTCCGATCATCTTGTTCCTGGAATGCTCGATCCCGAGCACGCTCAGCCCCCGTGCGTCGATGAGCTTGGCGTCATGGCCGTTATAGGCCTTGTCCTCGTAGAACACGTGCCCGAGCGCATCCCAGTGGGTAGCGCCTTGCACACACAAATTGAGCGTATCGTCGGCGTAGCGAATCTTGTTCCAGTCCTGCCGGCCGGCGATGGCGTCGGTGCCGGTCGCGAGCATCTGGTGGATGGGATTGAAGCGCCCGCCGAACAGGCCGGTCTGCGGGCCGTTGGCATCGAGCGGGATGCCGAGCGCGAACGCCTTGCCCCTGCGGATCAGGCCGGCGGCCTTGACGATATCCTCGGGCCGCACGTGATTGAGCGTGCCGATCTGGTCGTCGTTGCCCCACCGCCCCCAGTTCTTGAGCTTCTCCGTCGCTTCGGAGATCGCCTGTCTGCCCACCTTGATGTTCATCCGCGCGTTCCTTCCCATGCTCTTGCACGATCTGCCTAGCAAGCCGGTCCCCGACCCGCAATCTTCGCGGGAAAAAGGGCTAGACGCGATCAAGCGCCTGCAAGATGCGCCCCGGCGTGAACGGCATGTCGGTGAGCGGCTTGGCACCGAGCGGTCGTAGCGCATCGTTGATGGCGTTCATGACCGCGCCCGGCGCGCCGGCGGTACCGGCCTCACCGGCGCCCTTGGCGCCCAGTTCGGAGTCCGCGGTCGGAGTGACCACGTGGCCGATCTCGATGTCGGGCATTTCGGCGGCCATCGGCACGAGATAGTCCGCCATGTTGCCGTTGGTGAGTTGCCCGCGCTCGTCGTAGATGCAGTGCTCGAACAGCGCCCCGCCGAGACCCTGCACCACGCCGCCGCGGATCTGCTCGTCGACGAGCTGCGGGTTGATCACGGTGCCGCAATCTTCCACGCACCAGTGCTTGAGGAGCGTGACGAAGCCGGACTCGGTGTCGACCTCCAGGTAGCTGGCCTGGATGCCGTTGGTGAATGCGAACGGCCACGCCCGCGGCACGTAATGGCGCGTGGCCATCAGCTCGGCCTGGAAGCCCGGCGGCAGCGTGTCCGGGCGGAAATAGGCAATACGGGCGAGCTCATGCAACGGGAGGCGCTCCGTACCGGTGCCGGAATCGACAATAGCGCCATTGCGGATGTCGAGGTTTTCGGGCTTGGCCTGCAAGATCGACGCGGCGCAGGCGAGCACGTTGGCGCGTAGCGCCTTGCCGGCCTGCCAGGCCGCTTCCCCGCCGATGCCGGCCGCGCGCGAAGCCCAGGTGCCGCCGCCATAGGGTGTGTTGTCGGTGTCCCCGGTGATGATGCGCACGCGGTCGATCGGCACGCCGAAGGACGAGGCCGCGACCTGCGCGATGACGGCTTCGGCGCCCTGGCCCTGCTCGGTCACGCCGGTCTGGCAGATGATCGCGCCCTGCGCGTCGAGCCTGATGGTGACGCCGTCCTGTGCCGAGATCTTCGCACCGCCGATACCGTAGAAGGCGGCGCTCGGATTGGTCACTTCGACGAAGGACGCAAATCCGATGCCGCGATAGATGCCTTGCGCGCGGAGCCGCTTCTGTTCGGCGCGCAGCCCGGCGTAGTTCATCATGGCATCTAGATGAGCAAGGCTTTCGTGATGTGACAGCGCCTCGAACTTGATGCCCGAGGGACCGCTGGACGGATGGGCGTCGTCAGGAATGAGATTGCGGCGCCGGATTTCCAGCGGGTCCATGCCGATCTGCGCGGCCGCAAGCTCGACCAGTCCCTCCGTCACCGCGGTTGCGATCGGATGGCCGACCGCACGGTACTGGCACATGACGTTCTTGTTCTGGAACACCACGCGGGCGCGGGCGCGGTAGTTCGGGCAGGTATACGGCCCTCCGGTGAGATTGACGATTTGATTGGCTTCAATGCCCGAGGTGCGCGGATAGACCGAGTAAGGACCGATGCCGGTGAGGTCATCGATCTCCCAGGCGGTGATGCTGCCGTCGCTCTTGACGCCGATCTTCGCCTTCACGCGGTGATCGCGGGCATGGATATCGGTGACGAAGCTCTCGATGCGATCGGCGACGAACTTGATCGGACGCTTGAGCAGTTTCGAAAGCGCAACCGTCGCCATCTCGTCGGCATAAGTATGGACCTTGATGCCGAACGAGCCGCCGACGTCCTTGGTCAGGACGCGGACCTGATGCTCCTCGAGTCCGAGGTGCTTGGCGAACAGGTTCTGCATCATGTGCGGAGCCTGGGTGCCTTGATAGACGGTGAGCCGCTCGTCGCCCGAGTTCCAATCGGCGACGATGGCGCGCGCCTCATTGGTGACCCCGGTGTGACGCCCGAACACGAACGTCGTCTCCACCACCACATCGGCGTCCTTGAAGCCCTGGTCGGGGTCTCCGGCGACAAGCACGCGCTCGAAGGTGAGATTGTCGCCAAGTTCGGGATGGATGACTGGCGTGCCGGCGTCGAGCGCGGTCTCGGCATCGGTGACCGCCGGCAATTCCTCGTAGCCGACATCCACCAGTTCGCAGCCATCCTCGGCTTCGGCCCGCGTGCGCGCGACCACCGCGCATACCGCCTCGCCTTGCCAGCACGCGCGCTCGACCGCAATTGCATGCTGCGGCGCCGATTTGATGCCCTTGAGGTGGGTGAGAACGCCGACCCAGGGCGTGATGACCTTCGCCAATTCAGCGCCGGTCACCACCGCGATGACGCCCGGCGACGTCTTCGCCGCGGCCGTCGCGATCGCCGTGATGCGCGCGTGGGCGTGGGGCGAGCGGACGAAGGCCACGTGCGCCATGCGCGGCAGCGTCACATCACTCACGAACTGGGCGCGACCACGGGTGAGCCGCGCGAGATTGGGCCGCGGCACCGATCTGCCGATATAGGAGTTCGGCCGGTCGAGGGCCGAGAGTGTGGGGGGCGAGTCGTCGGTGATTTTCATCGCGTTTCCCGCGAAGAGTGCCGCGCCTGCGCGACGGCTTCCACAGCATCCACGATCGCCTGATAGCCGGTACAGCGGCAGTAGTTGCCGGAGAGATGCACGCGAATTTGTTCGCGGCTCGGGACGCCGCCGGCGGCCAGCAGCTCCTGCGCCGTCAGCAGCATGCCCGGCGTGCAGTAGCCGCACTGGAGTGCGTTGCGCGCGATGAATGCCTCCTGCAGATCGGTGATCTCGTCCGTTTCGGCCACGCCCTCGATCGTCTCGACGCGCGCACCGTCACATTGTACGGCGAGCATCAGGCAGCCGCGCACCACCGCTCCGTCGACACGCACGCTGCAGGCGCCGCAGACGCCGTGCTCGCAGCCGATATGGCTGCCCGTCAATGCAGCGTCATCGCGCAGGAAGTCCACCAGCGTCTTGCGCGCGTCAACGGTCGCGCGGGTCTCCTCGCCGTTCACGGTCATGGTGATGTCGTGGACCCGTGCGTTCATGACAACGCCTGATCGAGCTGGCGAGCGACGCGCCTGAGCAGCACGCCGGCGAGATGGGTTTTCACTGCGCCCGACGCTTGCACGTCGTCGGGCGGGTTCAGGTCCTGCGCGAGCGCGCGCACCGCCGCGTCGATGTCGCCGTCCTCCAGTGCCGGCTCGGCATGGTGTGCGCGGACCGGCGTGGAGCCTACGCCGAAATAGGCCAGGCGCAGATCGCGGAGGCGCTTGCCGTCCGCGCGCCCGCTGGCGGCAAGTCCCACCATGGCGTAGTCGCCGTGACGGCGCGCGAACTCTGCGAAGCCGACACGGGTCTGGGCGCTGGCTGCGGGAATTCGGATGGACGTGAGCACGTCATGGGTGGTGAGCGCGGTTTCGAACAGGCTTTTGAAGAAATCGTCGGCCTTGACCACCCGGGATCCCTGCGGTCCGGCGATCGCCAGCTCGCCACCAAGGGCGAGCACGCACGCCGGCAACTCGGCGGCGGGATCGGCGAACGCGACCGAACCGCCGATGGTGCCGCGATTGCGGATCGCGGGATGCCCG
>Ga0207648_10001498_pt1 | contig 25742 bp, 28 predicted proteins | sample KBSMisM32_FD_184310 | JGI IMG/M metagenome (GOLD analysis project Ga0207648, IMG submission 184310) | Miscanthus rhizosphere microbial communities from Kellogg Biological Station, Michigan, USA - KBS Miscanthus M3-2 (SPAdes) (version 2) | ecosystem: Host-associated > Plants > Roots >... | reverse complement strand
CGCCGTCGTACTTACCGCTCTTGCCCTCGTCCCAAGTGGAAATCTCGGCTTCATATTGCTCAAAGCCGAAGGTCTTCAGCGTATCGAGGGCAAACTCGAGACAGCTCACCACTTCGTCCTCGATCTGCTCGGGCGTACAAAAGATGTGCGCATCGTCTTGCGTGAATCCGCGTACGCGCAGCAGGCCGTGCATGGTGCCGCTGCGCTCATAGCGGTACACCGTTCCCAATTCACCCAATCGCACCGGCAGTTCGCGATAGCTGCGCAGACGGTCGCGATAAATCAGAATGTGGCCCGGACAATTCATGGGCTTCAGCCGGTATTCCGCGTCGTCCAGTTCCATGCCGGCGAACATGTTTTCGGCGTAGTGGCTCAGGTGGCCGGACGTCCTCCACAAATCCGCGCGCATCACGTGCGGCGTGTAGACCAGATCGTAGCCGCGCGCCAGGTATTGATCGCGCATCCAGTCTTCGATGATCTTGCGCACGCGCGCGCCTTTGGGATGGAAGAAGATCAGCCCCGGGCCGGCGAGTTCCTGGATGCTAAAGAGGTCAAGCTCCTGGCCCAACTTGCGGTGGTCACGCTTCTTGGCTTCTTCGAGCTTGGCCAGATAGTCGTCCAGCTCTTTCTTGGTGAAGAATGAGGTCCCGTAGATGCGCTGCAACTGCGCGTTCTTCTCGTTGCCCTTCCAATAGGCGCCGGCGATCGAGAGCAGCTTGAACGCCTTGATCTTTTTGGTGGACGGCACATGCGGACCGCGGCAGAAATCGATGAAGTGGTTCCCTAACGTATATTCGGAAAACACTTCATCGGCCTTCTCGGTAATCAACTCGCACTTCATGGGCTGATCGCCGTACAGCTTCAGGCCTTCTTCCTTCTGCATGTACTGGCGCCGGTAGGGCAGGTCCTGCGCCTGCAGCTCCCACATCTTTTTCTCGATCTTCTCGAGGTCCTCCGGCGAGAACGCCTCGGGCCGCTGGAAGTCGTAGTAAAAACCGTTTTCGATCGCGGGGCCCACTCCTAGCTTGGTTTCCGGAAACAATTCGAGCACGGCCGCGGCCAGTAAGTGCGCGGTCGAGTGGCGATAAACTTCCAGAGCTTCGGGATTCTTCGGAGTCAGGATTTGCAGCGTGGCGTCGGCTTCCAGCGGACGGTTCAAATCCCACAGATCGCCGTTGACCTTGGCGACCAGGGCGTCATCGGCCAGGCGCGGGCTAATGGAACGCGCGACGTCGATCGGAGCGGCGCCGGCGGGAACACTTTGGACACTTCCGTCGGGAAGGGTGACCTGGAAATTACTCATCGGTACTAATCAGGTTACCAAAGGCCATCTCCTCGCCACTCCCTTATAGCCAAAATAACCAAACGAACCCAAGCCGATTTCGACAAGTAGCTGCCGAAGCAAGGTTTGCCGCGTTTCGAAGTCCGCTTCCTGCGGCCGCGGAAGTAAGCGGACCCATTTGACTACCGCTGCTATATTGAATGGAGAGGTTTTTGGTTGACCCCCACTCCCGATCCCGTGGTTTTCGACGAGTCCACTCTGGTGGCCCGCGCCCAAGCGGGGGAGCAGGAGGCTTTCGCCACCCTGGTGAGGGAATACAGCCGCAAGATCTATCGGGTCGCTAAGAACATCACCCAGAACGACGAGGACGCCGAGGACGTGCTCCAGGAGACCTTCCTCAAGGCCTATGAGCACCTGCCGGGCTTCCAGGGGAATTCTAAGTTCTATACCTGGATCGTACGCATCGCCGTGAACGAATCGCTCATGAAGCTGCGCAAGCGCAAAGGCAATCGCTTCGTGTCACTGGACGAACCTATCGAAACAGGCGAAGAAGAGGTGAAACGGGAGATCGCGGTCTGGGAAGATAACCCGGAGCAGCGCTATTCCCGCGAGGAAATGCAGACGATCTTGGATGAGGCGGTGGACAGCTTAAAACCAGATTTCCGAACCGTTTTCACACTGCGCGACATCGAAGAACTGAGTACGGAAGACACTGCCGAGGCGCTGGGGATTTCAGTGCCGGCGGTGAAGAGCAGACTGTTAAGGGCGCGTTTGGCGCTCCGTGAAAAACTGACCCGCCAGTTCAAGCGGAAAGGGGAAGATTTGCTTGGTTACCTGTAAACAATTTCTTCAGGAACTGAACGATTATCTCGACCCGAACGTAGACGCCGAGATTAAGGTCCACCTAGCGGCGCACGTGAACCAATGCCCCAACTGTTTCGTGATCGTAGACACCACTCTGAAGACCCTGCAGGTTTACAAGGGAATGCAACCGCAGGCGATTCCGGAGGGCGTGGAATCGCGGTTGTGGAAGGCGATCGAGCGTAAGATGGCGGATCGGCCGAAGAGTTAGATTATTTGGCTTCAAGCTGCGGCTGCAGGTTGCCCATGATCTTCTCGAACTTGGCGCGCTGCTGCTCGTCGAGGATCTGCAGGATGCGCGTCTTGCCGGTGGAGCGGACATCGTCTAACTGATCCTGCAGACTCTGATAATACTGGCGGTAATCGTCTAGTACCATCGCAATTTTATCGGTCTGATCGCCGGAAAGATTCAACTCGGTTTTGAAACGCTGCACCAGCGCATCGTTGCTGGGAGCCTTATGGACCGGGACGGGAGCCGAAGCGGCGGACACCGTGCGGTGCATTCTATCGTGGAGTCCAAACTGCATGGTGAAGGCGCCCACGGCGCCTCCCGCGAGAAACACCAACACCAGCGTTCCGATCACTTTGGGATTTTTGCCGGCCGGGCCTTGCGGCATTATTGCTCCTGATAGCTGACCAAGTCCCCTAGAACGGCATCCTGCGAGGACTGGCCCGCCGAAGATTGATCCATTTGCATGATGACGCGCGCCGGGCCGTCTTCACCGACGACTACCAGGGGCTGCTGCGCCTCCTGGACCGCGATCATGGGGACTTCGGCCGAACGCTCCGAGGTCACCAGGTAAACACCCAGCAGGATAGCCAGCGCCATCGACGCTACGGCAATGCGGCGTCCGAACGGGGATTCGATGAACAGGTTCCAAATGGAAATGGGGCCCTCGGCTTCGATGCGCTCCATCACCCGCGCGTAGAAGCCGGCGCGCGGCTCGGCCACGAAGCCTTCCGGCGCCCGCAATTCGCGAATAAGAGCGGTGTGCTCCTGCATGCTCTGAACTTCGCTGCTGCACTCTTCACACTCGGCCAAGTGTTCAGGTTGGGAGCCCGCTAGCACGTTCTCAATATGATCCCGGATCTCGCGATGCATCGTTCTTCCCTCAGTCACTTCTCAAAAATACTGCTGCGATGCGGGTCTATGCCCGCTCCAAACACCCAGCGCCCGGTCGGTCAGCGGACCCGGGTCAACCGCCCGGCCGCTTTCAATAACTTCTGTCGGGTCCGGAATAGTTTAACTTTAATTGTATTCTCGTTCAAGCCGGTCATTCCGGCCAATTCTTCGACGGAGTGGCCTTCCACTTCCTTCATCAAAATCAAAGTACGCTCTTCTTCGGAAACCTTGGACAGAAGCTTCAGGATCAGGTCCCGCTGGGCAAGGCGCGTGTCAGCCGGAACCGCGCCGTCGACGGCCGGCTCGGAAGCTTCCATGCGCTGGGCGTCTTCCTGGGAGAAATCGCTCTCATAAACCAGTTTGCGGACGCGCTTCTTGCGTAGGTAGTCGTAGCACTCGTTGACAGTTATTTTGTAGATCCAGGTCAGCAGGGAACTGCGGAAATCGAAATTCTTCAGAGAAAAGTAGACCTTGGCAAAGACCTGCTGGGCGATATCCTCGGCGTCATTGCGGTTGCGCAGAATACCGTAAATGATCGAAAACACCTTGGACTGGTAGCGTTCGACGATCTCCCGGAACGCCATCTCGTCGCGGGCCTGGACGCGGCGAACCAGCGCCGCTTCATCGCTATTCTTGTGATCCACTCGGGGCCTCGCCCGGGTTCCCTCACCGGTTAGCGGAAAGGGGAGAATTCCAATTGAGCCGTCCATAGCCACTCGAGTCCCTCGCTAACTGGTCCGACGCGGCCGGTGCGGTTTAAGTTACGGTCAAGATGGACGCTGGAATTCACGCCCTGAAGTTCAAATTGGGACAACTGCCGGGATAGCTGAATCCTTGGCTCTTCGGCCCGCATCATGTACAATTGAGGGTGAGGCCTAACACACATGGTACAACTAACGGAAACCGCTGTAAGCAAGGTTAAGGAAATTCTGGATACTCAAGAGCCGAAACCGGCGGGTCTGCGTATCTCGGTGGTAGGCGGCGGCTGTTCAGGGTTCAGCTACTCGATGGCGTTTGAGAATACCCCTGGTATGCTGGATAAGACCTACAAGTTCGGCGACTTGCAGCTCTTCATTGACCAGGCCAGTCTACTGTATCTGGACGGCGTCCAAGTGGATTACGTGGAGACACTGGAAGGCTCGGGATTCAAGTTCAACAACCCCAATGTGAAGTCCACCTGCGGATGCGGCAGTTCGTTCAGCGCATAACCACTCCAACACAAATTCTAAGAGCGCCCTCGGAAGGGGCGCTCTTTTTGCGTGCGGTGGCATTCGTCGGTAGATGGAAAAAGGGCACAGCTTGCGCTGTGCCCTGAGAAAGATCCTCGGATGAAGGATGAAATTTAGCTCTTCTTGCGCCGACGAGAGATGAGGCTCAAGCCCAGAAGGCCAGCACCTATCATAGAAAGCGTCATCGGTTCGGGAACTGCAGAAGACGTTGTCTGGGTCGCCTGGGTCACCAGGCCGGTCGCGAAACCACTCACGATGAGCCTGGTACCAGCGGGGGCGCCAGCCGGGAGGCTGATGTTCTGGATGACCCAAATGTCGGTCTGGGTAGCGAAGCTGATCGGGCCTCCGTTACTCAGTTGCCCGATCTGAGTACCCTTGCAAGCGCCACCTATGACGCCAGAACTATCGCAGACCGTATCCATAATGGTGGTTCCACTGGAGCCAGCGAACAGGTTGTTAACGTTGGTGGAGCCCTTCACTTCGTATACCAGCCGCAGATTAGCACCGGTGGAGGGAGCGGAACTGAAGCTGGTGATTTGAAAGCTGAGATCCGCCTCACCCGAAACAACGGTAACATTCGACAAGGAGACCGTCATTCCGCCGGGCGTAGACGTAACGGCGAAATTGGAAAAATTCAGGGTGCCCGCATCACATCCGGTCGAGGTCATTAAAATAGATGTGGCCACATTAACCGGCAGCGCAAGCGATGAGCATGCGCTAGCCGCCGATGCCACCGAACTGGTAAGGCTAACCATCGCAAGCACGGCGAAGCAAGCAAATGCTCTCTTCATAACATTTTTCTTCATCCTCCGACCAATCCTTTTCATCGCAGCTTTTTTTCATCCAACTGCGGCAAACACTTTATCTCTTACGTACGCAGTATAGGGTCTTATCCGATTGTGTGTCAACGGATTACCTTAGGCTAATTAGTAGTACTCTGGTAAGCCAGAATCCGTTAACTTAATGTTTTGTTAGAGATATATATAGCGTAGGCAGGCAGACCCAGTACTTTTCCGCTCAGAAGCCCCCTTAGAAGGATGTTCGAAGCCTTCGTTTCAAGCGGCATTTAAGGTTCGAGCCGTATAAAATGGTATCCACAGGCCTTAAGGAAGCGGCGCTGACACGAATGCTCGACGACCTATTGACGGAGCGGTCCTATGAAGCTTCGCGCGACCTGGATTCGCTTCCTATCGCACAGATTCTAGGGATCTTGAATTCTGCCGACGGCGAGGTGCCGGCTGCCGTGGGGCGGGAAATCCCGCGGATTGAGGCGGCGGTGGAAGCGATCGCCAGTGCCCTCGAGCGAGGCGGACACTTACTATATGCAGGAGCGGGGACTAGCGGGCGGCTGGGGGTGTTGGACGCGGCGGAATGCCCCCCCACTTTTAACGTACCCCCAGAGCTGGTTCGGGGCATTATCGCGGGGGGCGACGCTGCACTGCGGCGGTCGGTCGAGGCCAGTGAGGACGATCCGGAGGCTGGGGCGCGCGATTTGGTGGCCACGGGGTTCGGCGCGGGCGACGTTGTGGTCGGGATCGCGGCCAGCGGCCGGACGCCCTACGTGCTCGGTGCGGTGGCCAAAGCGAAGAGGCTGGGCGGAATCACGTGCGGCATCAGTTGCACTCCCGATTCGGAGCTTTCGCGCGCCGTGGATTTTCCCATCGAACCGAAACCGGGGCCGGAAGTGCTGGCGGGTTCCACACGCTTGCGCGCTGGTACGGCAACGAAGCTGGTTCTGAACATGATCAGCACCGCGGTAATGATCCGGCTGGGACACGTCTACGGTAACCAGATGGTAAACGTGCAACCCACCAACCACAAACTCACCGAACGGGCGCGGCGGATCATCCGGCAGACCACCGGCGTGTCGAGTGAACGGGCAGCGGAATTGCTCACAGAGAGCGGAAACAGCGTGCGTGCGGCGATCATCATGGAGAAGGTCAAAGTTTCGCGCACGGAAGCGGAGCGGTTGCTGGCCCAAGCGGGTGGGCGGATTCGGGAGGCATTGGCTTCATTTGGACAAGTTTGAGATTCAGGGCGGGATTCCGCTCGAAGGTGAGATCGCCATCAGCGGTGCGAAAAATTCGGCGTTGCCGGCGCTGGCCGCGTGCCTGCTAACGGCGGAAACGGTGGTGCTAGACCGCATTCCTCCGGTGCGCGATATCCACACCATGGAGAAATTGCTGGAGCATGCCGGGGCGAGCGTGACGGTGGAAGGCGAGCGGGTGACGGTGACCGCGGGTGCGATTGAGAATCCGGAAGCGCCTTACGATCTGGTAAAGACCATGCGCGCGTCGAGTCTGGTGTTAGGTCCGCTAGTGGCGCGCTGCGGGCGTGCGCGGGTGTCCGTGCCGGGAGGGTGCGCGATCGGCACGCGTCCTATCAATCTTCATGTCGCGGGTCTGGAACAACTAGGCGCGACGATTCGTCAGGAGCACGGCTATATCGAAGCCGAAGCGCCGCACGGCCTGGAAGGCACGGAGGTGCGTTTCGAGCGCATCACGGTGACGGGAACGGAAGACTTGCTGATGGCCGCTGTTCTGGCGCGCGGCGAGACGGTCATTCATAACGCCGCGCGCGAACCGGAGGTGGTGGATCTGGCGGCGCTGCTCACCAAAATGGGCGCGCGAATCGACGGCGCGGGGACCTCGGTGATTCGCGTCCAGGGCGTGGCGAAATTGCACGGCGCGCGGCATACCATCATTGCCGATCGCATCGAGACCGGGACGTTTCTGATCGCCGGGGCGATGACTCGCGGAGATCTGTTGGTGAGCGCGTGCGAGCCGGAACATCTACGGGCCTTCCTCACGAAACTGGTGAGCGCGGGAGCCGAGGTCAGCGAGCCCGCGCCGGGGACGCTGCGCGTGCGGGCGAGCGGGAAGCTTAAGAGTGTGGACGTCACCACCGAGGAACATCCCGGTTTCGCCACCGATCTGCAAGCTCAGTTCATGGCGCTGATGACGCAAGCGGCGGGGATTTCGATCATCACCGAAACCATTTTCGAGAACCGCTTCATGCATGCGCTGGAGCTGGCGCGCATGGGCGCGAACATTCGCTTGGACGGCCGGCAGGCGATGGTCGCGGGAGGCATGCCGCTCTCCGGCGCGCAGGTGATCGCCAGCGATCTGCGCGCCAGTGCGTCCTTGGTGTTGGCGGGGCTGGCGGCGCAAGGGGAAACGGTGATCGATCGTGTTTACCACATTGATCGCGGCTATGACAGAATCGAATCCAAGCTGGCGGGCGTCGGCGCACGGATACGTCGGCTACCCTAGAAGCATGAAACACAACCCCGGTTTCCTCGCGCTGGTCAATGACGCGAAGGCGCGCGTGCAAGAAATCGATATCGCGGAGTATCAGAAGCTGCCGCGCGAAGGACATCTGCTGATCGATGTGCGCGAAGACCATGAATGGGCCGCGGGACATGCGGCGGGGGCCATTCATCTGAGCAAGGGAATCATTGAGCGCGATATCGAAACGCGGGTGCCGGATACGTCCACCAAGATGGTGCTGTATTGCGGAGGCGGCTATCGCTCGGCGCTGGTGGCCGATGCGCTGCGGCAAATGGGGTATCGCGATGCGATTTCTCTCGATGGCGGGTGGCGGGCGTGGAATGAGGCGGGACTGCCGGTGACGAAGGACTGAGGCGGACGACTAAAATAAATCGCGCCCGTCTCCGAAAACCTGACCCAGGAAAACGACCACCGTCAAGCCCATAGCAAGTGAGGTCATGATTCCAATGAACTTGGTGAAGCCTTTGCCCATGAACTCGAAGCGCAGAATCAGCGCGAAGGCGATACCGGAGTAGAGCAAATAGGGCGACAGCACGCGGTCAGAAAGTACATGCACCGCCAAGGCGGCACTGAAATACAGTAACGGAAGATTACTGTCATAGCGCCCCTTCATCAGCAGCACGATGGCGATGATCGCCAGGCTGACCACCAGCAGGATGGTCATATTCATCGGAGTTGCGTCGAAGTACATAGAGATTGATTCGCGCCTAGCGGCGAAACGCGCCCTTTAGAACGTATAAGCGATGGCAATCATGGGCACGATGTTCTGCAAAATGCCGGACACGTGCGAGCCCACGTTGGGAGTGATGATCTCCTTGGGGAACGGCGTGATGTAATCGTGCACTTCCAGGCGCACCTGCAGGGACGGCGTGGCCTGCCACTTGACGCCGGCGCCCAGGCTGAGCAGCGCTGTTAATTCGTTACCCTTGGTGAGCAGGGCGAACTGGCTCAATGGCTGCGACTGCACTTCCGCACCGGTGCCGCGATAGACTTTGATGCCTGCGCCCGCCGCCAGGAACGGCCGCACTTTGGAGCCGCGCGGAGTAGCGTGCCACAGGATGTCGTAATGAATGGCATGGCTCTCGCCGCTAAACGAGGTCGACGCCGCGCCGCTCTTCAACTGCAGATCGCCGCGCTCATAGTCGTAGCGGACTTCACCGCCCCATTTATTGCTCAGGTTTTCGCCCAGCCATACGCCGCTGGCGACATTGGTTTCGATTCCGGCACTGGCTTTCGCGGAGCCGTTGCTGATGTCGCGCGATAAGTAGAAGCTGCCTCCCACGCCGCCGCCGAACTCCCATTTCTGCGCCATTGCTGACGGCACCATCGCCATCAGGCCCAGCCCGCAAACTCCCAAAATTCGATACAGTCTCATAGCACTCTCCCCTGTTGATTCCTGTTCTCTCCCATGTGGGCGGCGATTCCCGGGCGATTTGATCTCGCTGTTACCAGGTACGCCATGTGTTTAATGCACTACGCGGACGTTCACCGTCTGTGACTGTCCGTTTTGCGAGATGATTAACGGCACGCTCAATCCCTGCGGCGTGTAGTTTGGAACGTTCACTTGAATTTCGTACACGCCAATTTGGCCGGGCACCAATCCCGCGAAGGTCACGGGGAGGCCCACACCATTGAGAGTCACTTTGGGCTGTACTACTGCCGCCGCTGGAGGATTCGAAGGCGACACAGCGCCGGCGGCTACCACGGGCGAAGTGAGCCCTAGCCCAGCCGCAAAAATAGTCAGCGAGTCGCCCTGATGAATCGGATTCGAAGCGGTCACCAGCAAGCCGTTGGCGGCGCGGGTGACGGAAGGCAGATTCGTCGAGATTCCGTCGGTTCCGTTGAGAAACACGGCGGGCGCGGTGGAACCAACAGTGAAGTTGAAATCCGGACTCACGTTCTGCGGCGTGCGGATGCTGATGGTGGACGGGCCGCTGGTGGCGTTATCCAGTTGCGCGTTGATCTGCGCAGGAGAAACCAGCAGCAGCGAAATCGGCGACCCGTTAACCAGCACGCAACTGTTGCCCAGAACGGTGGGCAACGGCACTCCGCTGGAGGCGATGGGGGACTGGCTGAGATTGCTGCCAAAAACGGAAATCAGGCCGCCGGAGGCGACGCCGGAGACTCCGTCGGCCGAGCTGGCGACTCTGCTGATAACCGGCTGGGGCAGCGGAGCGTCGTAATTGGAGGCCAGTAGAGTGAGGCCGGAAACCGACAGGCTGACGTAGGTATTGTGGAACGGCAGAGTCGCCAGACCACGGATGAACTTGCCCATGACTCCACTCGGGTCGGGCAGGAGGGGCGCTTCGACTAGAGGCGTGGGCAGGACCGCTGCACCGTTCGACCAATCGACGCGTGCGCCGTAGCCCGGACCGACCGAGTCAACCGCACCGGTGTGCACGCCTGCACCGGAAAAAGTAAAGCCGGAGGACGGACCGCGCGAGGAGTCTACGTCAAACAGAGGCACCAGCGAGCCGTCGAGCATATGCGAGTCGACGATAAAGAGACCGGGCCATGCGCCGTAGGCGCCGGCTAGGGACGTGTAATCCTGCCGCGAGACGGTGAAATCGCCCACACCGGCGTCGTAGAGAAACGTAAAGCCATCGGGGGTGGCCACCAGGGCCTGCGCTCCGCTGGGGGGGGCCGTTACCACCGACAGTGTGCTGATCTGGTTCTTCCATACTCCGACTTTGTCCGGTTGTGTGGCGGTCAAAGTAACGGGGTCTATCAAAAGTATGTGTCCCTGACCCTTGTAATCGCGAGAAGTCGCCAGGATACGATTACTCGCCACGGCCAGTGAGCGCACTACGTTTCCGTTGCCGGCCTCGATTGAAACATCGGGCATGCGGCTAAAGTCGTCGAGGTTGTAAATGGCCAGGGTCTGGGCGGCGTCGTGTCCGATGTACAGGAACTGATTGTCGAAGCTCATGGCCAAAGTTGTGGGTACGTTGTCGGTGCGCAGGGTCTTGAGCAGAGCGTTGTTCGCGCCGTCGAAGACCAGCAGCGTGTTGTTGTCCTGGCGCAGCACGTAATAGCGGTCGCGCACCGGATCCGCCAGAATGTCGACCAGCGTGCCGGGAACTTCGAGAATGGTTCCGCGCTGGTTAGGCTCGGCATGATTGAACAACACTTTGACCGGGTCGATCACGTTCTCGGCCTCGCTCGAAGTGAGTCCGAGGTCCACCGCTTGTGTTCCGTTGAGCCCGGAGAAAGCCGTGGGGTCTACGGTAACGGTGACCGTCGCGGGCGTCCTGCCGCTGGCGGGCGAAACCGTAACCGCGGGGTTGGCCGGCTTGAAGCTGAACGCCGTGTTAATCAACCCACCCGGGTCCGAGATGGTGATGGTGCGTGAGATTTTGCTGCTGTCGCAGAAGTTCCCCTGGAGCAGCACGCTAGGCACGGAACTGGTCACCCGGGGATAGGAACTCAGATAACCGACGGGCAGAACCAGAACTCCCGAGTCCGAGACCGAATACATGATTTTCGAGTCCGAACTGAAGGCGCTCTTGCCGGTGGTATTTTCGGGCAGCTTCAGACGCTGGAGGACCGTGAGATTGTCCGCCGCCAGGATCTGCAATACCGGAGGGTCCTTCGCCGCCGCCGGGATGTGCGCGTAAATCCAACCGCGCGAATCGTCAAACAGGCTGGTGCCGACGCTGAATTGATTGCTCGACTGGGGAACGAAATTGCTGATGCCGAGGGTGCGGTCGAGCATGATCCAGCCCACCATCACCTTGGAGCCATCCTGATTCAAGCTGACGACGCGCGGACCGAGGTTTCCGTTACTGATCACGATTTCGCCGGGGTTGACGGTCTGCGACGGCACATCGTAACGAAAGGTGATCGCTTGGCCGGAACCGCCCACCCCGAAAATCGTGTTGCCGTCTCCCGAGCGGGATACCGACGCGGTAGTGATGTCCAACGGGAAAGTCCCGTCCGCCACCGGAATGGTGTGGGCGGTGAAATCGGCGATGGTTTCGAGTAGGTTCGCGGTGTTCGATACCGGGTTGTAGAGCAAGAATTGTTTGGTGGTCACCACCAGCGCCTGATTATCGGCGCCGAACATTACGGCCAGGGGTGGATCGGGCAGCGCCAGCTTCTGCTGGGTGTTGTTCAGCAGATTGATCAGAGTCAGGTGATTATTGGTGGCCGTTCCGGTGGCCGGATTGTCGTAATGCGCCACCAGCAGCCACAGGCGGTCGGGGGAGAGCGACATGGAGCCCGGGTTGGGATCGACCGGGAGAGGCGCGAGCAGCTTGAAAGTCGCCAGGTTCATGCGCTCAATGCGGCTGGCGGTGAAGTCGGCGATGTACAACACGCCACGAGGTTCGTCGAGGGCCAGATCGGTGGCCTCTCCGCCAATGGGAACCCGGATCCCGAAGGTGGGGGTCTGCGCCACGCAGGCGAGCCCCGCCAGGATCCCGAGGGTGATCAAGGAAAACTTACGCGACATGCAAGACTCCCAATCTCAAAACTGCGGCTCTCCAGACTCCAGCTTTCAGAACTCCAGCTACCATGACTTCCGTTACCTCTGCAGCGGCGATAAATTACCCGCTTCGCGGCGGGCGTTTTCGCAATCTTGAAAGACATCTTTTCGCGGAAGGCGCGCGCGAACTTCGCTCCGGCGCGAGCGCCTTCCCCAAAAGGAGCTTTCGTGTTATTCGGCGTTCTTTTTGCGGCGCAGCACGATGATCCCTAGAAACAGGATCGCTAGCACGGCACAAACGATTCGAACAGTGGAAGAATCCATCGTATTTCTCCTTTCCTGATATCAGTGAATTCGGCTCTTCTAGGACTAAGCTTTAGCCGGGTCCTAGATGTTCTGCATCATCGGCACTAACTCGCGAATGATCTTCATGGCCACCGGCCCCACCGTCACCACGAACAGCGAGGGGAGGATGCAAAAGAAGATCGGGAAAATCAGTTTTACGCCCAGCTTGGCGGCTTTTTCCTCAGCCACTTGGCGCGCCTGGACACGCATGAAATCGGAGTGCGCGCGCAAGCTCTGCGCAACGCCGGTGCCGAAGCGGTCGGCCTGAATCAGCACCGCCACCAGTTTCTTGAGATCGTCGACCCCGGTGCGCTCGGCCAGGTTGCGCAGGGCCTCGACGCGGCGTTTGCCGGCCTTCAGCTCCAGATTCACCAGGCCAAATTCCTCGCTGATCTCGGGATGGGCATGCTCCAGTTCTTTCGAGACCTGGAGGATGGCCTGATCGAGACCCAAGCCGCTCTCAACGCAAACCACCAGCAGGTCGAGCGCATTGGGCAGTCCGCGGGCAATCTGTTTCTGGCGTCCGGTCGCTTTGCGCCGCACGTATTCGTTGGGGCCGAAGAAGCCCATGGCGGTCGCGAGCAGGACCACTATGAATTTATTGCTGGGATCGGTATCCGAGCCCGCCACCGCGGCCACGGCCACCAACGGGAAAACGACGCCGCATACGGCTTTGGCGCCGTACAAAACCTTGAGCGCGCTCTCATTGCGCATCCCGGCGCGAATGAGACGGCGCTGCATGACCGTCACGTCCTTGGGAGACTGCGGCACCAGGTTGCCCAGGCGCTTGATCAGATCGTGAAAGGCCAGGCTGGGATGCGAGGGCATCTCGTCGGTCGACTGCGCGCCGCCCACCACGCGATCCATGGCCTCTTTCGGACGCACATAAATCTTCATGCCATACATGGCGCCGGCTACGGCAATTCCGAAAAAGATCAGCAAGGGGAGTAATAAGGACATAGCACTAAACCTCGTTTTTCGCTAAACTTCGATTTTCACGATCTTCTGCATGATGCCGTAACCGATCAACTGCAGCACCACTGCCGAGCCCAGCATGATCTGGCCCACATCGTCAGTGAAAAAGAACTTGACGTACTCCGGATTGGTGTAGAACATCAGTACGGCCACGGCCACTGGAATCAGACTGAGTGCGGTGGCGGTCATTTTTCCGTGGGCGCTGACCGCGCGAATTCTGCCACGCAGCTTGAAGCGCTCGCGAATTACATAGGCTAGCTTGTCCAGGATTTCCGCCAGATTGCCGCCGGTGCGCTTCTGCAAAAGCACGGCCGAGACAAAGAAGTGCACGTCGAGCGAGGGCACTCGCTTGGCCAGTTTCTGCAGCGCTACCTCGATGGGTAAGCCCAGGTTGTGTTCTTCGAAGGTACGGCGGAACTCACTTGAAATCGGCTCCGGGAACTCGCGGTGAATCATTTCGAGAGAAACCGAAAAGGCATGCCCCGCACGCATGGATCGGGAGACGAATTCCAGGGTTTCCGGGAACAATTCCTCGAATTTATGCAGCCGCGCCTTGCGCTTGCGGATCACATACAGCCACGGCAGGGCGGCCGCCACCAACGCTACCACCAGCGTGACTAGTTTGGGGATCGGCAGGAATAGCCACCCGATGGCCAGGGTTGAACCAAAGGTCATGATGCTCAGATTCACGACGCGCGCGGGCGGCCAGTTCAGTCCCGCCTGTTCCATCAGCGTCCCGAGTTTGGGACCCAGTTGATACTTTTCGACCACCGCCTGGGCGAACTGGTTCTTGTTGTCGGTGCGGTTGAGGATGACCTGCTTTTCGGCCGGCGCGCCCTTCTTGCCCTTGGCAGCCTTGGCGCGCGAAGTCCCCAGCAGGCGGGCCTTCACCCGGTCGATGTCGGAAGACTTGAAATACTTGGAGACCAGGAACCAGGCCACCATCGCGACGGCCCAGACCGCCACCATAATTGTTATAAAGGAACCCACGATCAGACCTCCATCACTTCTTCGAACAGATCCTGGCGCAGACGAATGCCGGCGCTGAGCAGCTTTTCATAGAACTTGGGACGAATTCCGGTGGCGGCAAACCGGCCCACCACTTTGCCGTCGGGATCCATGCCGCGCTTTTCAAAGACGAACAAATCCTGCAGCGTGACCACTTCGCCTTCCATGCCGGTGACTTCCGTGATCGAGACCACGCGGCGCGAGCCATCGCTCATACGCGAAGCCTGCACCAAAAGATGCACCGCGCTCGCGATCTGCTGGCGGATCGAAACCAGCTGCATGTTGGAGTTGGCGAGCGAAACCATAACTTCGAGGCGCGATACGGCGTCGCGCGGGGAGTTGGCGTGGACCGTGGTCAGGGAGCCGTCGTGACCGGTATTCATGGCCTGCAACATATCCAGCGCTTCTTCACCGCGGACTTCGCCGACGACAATGCGGTCGGGACGCATACGCAAACTATTGACCAGCAATTCGCGCTGCCGCACCGCGCCGTTGCCTTCGAGGTTGGCGGGGCGGGTTTCCAGGCGCGCGACATGCGGCTGCTTCAACTGCAATTCGGCCGCGTCTTCAATCGTGACAATGCGCTCTTTTCCGTTGATGAAGCAAGAGAGCGCATTGAGCAGCGTGGTCTTACCGGAGCCGGTTCCGCCGGCGATGATGATGTTGAGGCGGGCCTTGACGGCTGCTTCGAGCAATTCCATCATGCCCTGGGTCATGGCGTTGCGCTCGACCAAGTCGGGCGGCATCAGCTTGTCGGTGGAAAAACGGCGGATCGAAAGCAGCGGGCCGTCGACGGCTAAGGGAGCGATGATGGCGTTGACACGCGAGCCATCGCTTAAGCGGGCGTCGACCATGGGTGTCGATTCGTCGATGCGGCGGCCCACCTGGCTGACGATTTTGTCGATGATGCGCAGCAGGTGCTGGTCGTCGCGGAAGGTGACGTTGGTAAGCTCCAGCAACCCCCGGCGCTCGACGTAAACCTGTTTAAAAGTGTTCACCAGAATATCGGAGATGGTGGGATCGGTCAGCAGCGGTTCGAGCGGTCCTAAGCCAAAGACTTCATCCAACACTTCATCGCTGATCTGCTGTTTTTCAAGGGAGCTGAGCAGCGTGGGCTCGGCATCGATCAGCTGGATCACGGCCTGGCGCACTTCGGCGCGCACCCGCTGGTTGTCGATGGTGGCCAGCGCTTCGAGATTGATCTTGTCCACCAGCTTGCGGTGGAGCGTGAATTTCAGTTCCTGATATTCCGGCTTCAGGTTGGTCTTCTGGCGGCCGGCGTTTTTGAGCAGCCGCTGTTCCCAGGAAACCTGCTGGGTGTTCTTGTTGGCGTTTTCGGTGGTCGGAAACATGGTGGTCTAAATTTTCCTATTTACTGGCATTTTCGAAATTCGTGGTCCTCAGGTATGTGGTCCTCAGGCGTGCGACAACGCCGTCTTTAGCTCGCGCATTCCCGGCCCGGCCTTCTTCCCTTCATCAAACGAACCGCACAACCCCGCCGCTAGTTTTTCGATGGCTTTGCCCAGCTCTCCCTCGGAACCCAGCGGCTGCCCCAGGGTCACCACGCGGTGCAGCGAAAAATAGTCATTGGGAAGGCTGGCGTGTACCGGGCAATTGAACAGCTTTTCGAGGTTCGCACCGCCGATATCGTCGCGCCGCTCCACCCGGTTCACCAGTACTTCAAAACGTTCTTTCGGCAAACCTACCTGCGAGATCATGGACATGGCCTTGCGCGTGAGATGCAGACTGGGCAGCTCCGAAGTACTTACTAGATACGCCCGCTCGCATTCGGCAAGGGCGATCAAACTGATTTGACTGAATACCGTGGGCAGATCGAGAATCACCCAGTCATATAATTGCCGGGCATAATCGATCAGCACGCGCAGGCGCCCGCCGTCGATCGGCTCGGCATAAGGCGCAGCCGGGGAAGGCAGAATATCCACGCCCCCGTGATTTACGGCCAGCGAGGTCCACAGCGTGGCGTCCAGATGCTCGGCGTGCTGGAGCGCATCGACCAGCGAGTAGTTATGGCTCAGCTTCAGATAAAACCCGATGGTGCCGCCGGTTAAATCGAAGTCGGCGAGCAGAATCCGCTGGCCCGTCAAGCGCCGCAGCGCAAAGGCGGTTTGCGTCGCGAGCGTGGAAGCGCCGGAACCGGGCTTGGCGCTCGAGAAAGCGACGATGTGCCCGGCTTCGTGACTCACTGGAGCGTCCGATCCGCACAAGCGCCGCAGCCGGGCGATGGCGTCGCGTTGCGAGGCGAGCTCGAAGGGAGCCGCCAGAAACTCGGTGGCTCCGGCGCGCAGTGATTGCAGAATCGCATCGGACTCGTTACGGGTATCGAGCCCCACCACTTGTATCGGCGGGGTCAGGCTAGTAATAAAGCGGATGAGCTCCGTCGCCGCCGTTAAATCTGTCGCCAGATCCAAGAGGATGGCGTGGGGCTTCAACTGGCGGATGCGGATCTCCAGCGTCTGCGCCGGCGGATAACTCTTCAGATCAGCCAGAATCTGAAACGCGCGGGTCTGCGGCAGCGTGGCCACAAACTGCTGGGCCAGGTCGCGGTTAGGCGCGATCAGGAGCGCGGTGATCTGCGAGTCTTTTTGGACAGGTATACTCATGCCGGCAACTTCCCTGGCGCCGCGGCGCCGCTTACGTTAGTTCTTTTTGACCGCTTTATCCTTGCCCGCGCCCGCGGCGTTCTGAATGTCAGCCTGCGACAAGCGCACCAGGAAATCCTTGGGGAAGGCAATCTGCGGCCGCGGATCGTTGGGCCCCAGCGGTGTGGTTACCTCCGGAGTCACCAGCAGGATCAAGTCCGTACGATTCTTTTTCAAGGTTTTGCTTTTGAAGAGAGCGCCTAACACCGGTATGGAACTTAAGAACGGCAGTTTGCTGAAGGCCTCGGTATCGCGGTTATCGAGCAAGCCCGACACCGCGAAACTTTGCCCTTCGCCCAGTTCCACATCGGATTCGGTACGGCGGGTCGCAATCGCGGGAATCGCGAACCCATTGAAAGTCACGCCATTGGCGGTATCCAAAGTCGAAACCTCCTGCGACAGGTGCAGCTTAATGGTTCCGTTTCCAGTAACCACCGGAGTAAAGCGCAAGCGAATACCAAATTCGCGGAATTGAATCGTCACCGCTCCGGCATTGCCGCCGCCCTGCAGGACCGGCACCGGGAACTCGCCACCCACCAGGAAATAGGCTTCCTTGCCGTTCGTAGTCATCAGATTCGGTTCGGCCAGGATCTGCAGGATATTTTCATTCTGCAGCGCCTGGATGAAAGCTCCCAGGTTCAGCTTGGGATTGAACGCGAAGATGTTCAACGCCGACCCGATCGACAGAACATTTTGAGCGCCGGGGCCGCTATTGGTGGTGGTGCCGATACTGGACTGCTGAGTAGAAGTGTAGAGCGTCGTCTGGCCCGGCTGTGCAAACCAATTAATTCCGTATTGCTCCGCCACGCTGCGGTCCAGTTCGGCGAATTTGACTCGCAACAGTATCTGCTTTTCGACTGGCGGTGTTCCCAGTTGCAGGTTGTTGACCACGTTCTTGGCGAACGGACCGGCAAGCGCCACCGCGCGGTCGCCGACTTCTTTGCTCGAAATCACGCCGTTGAGGCTCAAGGATTCGCGCGAGCTCTCCGGAACGATCTGCTCGTTGGGGAAAGTATCTTTCAGGATTTTGCGCAGCGAATCCAGGTTCAGCTCCACCGTCACGTTGTAAAAGGTTCGTTCTCCGGTCTTGCTCCATACCACCAGAGTGGCGTTGCCTAGACCCTTGCCATGCAGCAGGATCTCGCGCGTAGTGACCGGAGCGGCGTCGACGATGTCGGGGCTGCTGGTCGAGATCTGGCGGATATCGGACGGATAGTCGATGACCACGCTCTTGCCGACGGTCAGCCGCAGATCCTCGGCGCTTTGGCCGGAGCCGCTGATGGCGGCCAGCAGGACTCCGAGCACGCCCAGCGCGCCGCGGAACGCCATACGGGAATAACGGCCGCTGTTGTGAAGTTTCAGGTTGCGATTCATGTGGGTGCCTTCCTTAGTTCGCCACTCGCGTGGGCATGGTTTCGACAGTCTTCTGCGTGCCGCGGATCACTACGATCTGATCCAGCGCCGGGGGCGGCGGAGGCGGGGGCTTAGGCGCCGCCGCGATCACGATCGGCCGGGGGGCCGGATTGGCGGACGGCTTGGAGGCCGCAGCAACCTTGCGCGGCGCGCCGTACAATTCGTTGATATAGCGTCCCGTAGTCACCTCGACGTTCTGATCGCTCGAATTACGCAGCACCAGTTGCAGGCGTCCTTCGTTGCCGGCCAGCGTCAATGTCTCCGACTGCTGGGGCGTGGCTAGCAGCGTCACCGTAGGCGCCTGAATGGCCTGGCCGCGCGCGTCCGGCTGGATGGTGGTTCCGGCCGACAGCACCAGCATGTTCTGCAATACGGTGGTGGTCATGTCGCCGTCGGCCGAGGGCGGCCGTCCGGTGACCAGCACGTCGACACGCATGCCCGGCAGCACAAAACCCGACACACTCGCGACGTCATTCACACGCACCGTCACGGCGCGCATGCCTACTGGTATGGTCGGTGCCAGACCCAGGCCGCTACCTTTGGCGGCCAAGCGTCCTTCGAGGATCGGCTCTTCGAGCAGGATGTTTGAAATCACCGGCCGGTCGAGCACGTCTTCCACCTTCGAGAATCCACCCTTGGGGAACGCCGAGGCGGGCGTCTTCACCACCTTGATGTCGGCCGGCTTCACCATCACGCCCACACCCAGAGGCCGCGCGGTTACCACCACGTCTTTCAAATCCGTCGATTCGACCTTCTTAGAAGGACTCGACGAGCGCGCCGTCATCTGATAAAACACGCTCGAGACCACCAGCGCGAACACCAGGCTGACACCCAGCACTGTAATAAACCTGCGATCCATTGCTTGTTCTCCTCCGCCTCCCGCCGGTTTCCCCGCCCGGAGGCTGATCCCTTACGTCAATAAACTTCTGCCACTAAAACTCGTTCGCTCGCTACCCCTTGGGCACCAGCGATAACCACACACCCAGTGCAATCGCGGGCGCATAGGGAATGGATGCTTCCCGCTCCCGTTCTTCCAAACTCAACGGGGCCAGGTCCACAGCTTGGCTCGGCGTCCATCCCGTCCACTTACCGATCTGCTGGCGCAGGGCTTTCCAACCCAAAACACCCACCGCCATAAGGCCGCCGACCCCCGCAGTCCACAGCGCCGCTTCGAGCAAGCGCCCGGCGCCCAGCAGCGCGCCGAATCCGGCCATCAGCTTCACATCGCCGCCGCCCATTCCACCCAGCAGATAAAAAATCAAAAACACCGCAAATCCCACCACCGTGCCCGCCAGCGCTGTGAGCACGCCCGGCCAGCCGCTTCTTCCGATCTGCCAGCCGAAGCCGCCGGCCAGCGCTGCGATCGGAATCCAATTGGCAATGTGGCGCCGGGCGAGATCATCGATCACCGCCGCCAGGCCCACCACGATCGCTATCCAAACCTGTATGCTCATCGCCTTTAACGAAACGACGCCGATCGCACCGGCGCCTCCTCGACCTGTTCCCTGGTCAGCCGGGGATTCACTGCTACCGGACGCACGGGCACGCCCGCCGTCCCGGGTTTCTTATGCATCTTGGGAGCCCGCATCATCAGGGGCGCGAGAAACCCAGTTTGCAGAGCGAATTCCGCCAGCGCTTTCCCCGAGGGCAGACGCCAGCTCATCGGATCCATCCACTCCATAGGGAGATGGGGAATCCCAACGCCACTCTTGCTGCGGCCCGCGCCGGTCTTGCGCGGACTCGGGTTCTCCGACTTCATTCCTGAATACGCTCCTTTAACTACTTCGGCCGGGTCGGGGGTTTTCATTAGCCCGCTTGCGCCCGCCCGCACTCTTCCGTAGAACCTTAGTTTTCGGGCGCCTAAACCCGGTTTCCGGGCTAGCCGCCGTGCGCCTCTGGCTCGCGCAGGACCAAGAGGATATGCTTACCGTCGTCGGCCACTACGCGCCATTCCGGACGCTGCTTCAAGAGTTGTGCCGCAGCGGTATCGACCGGAATCAGCACTAAGTTGAAGCGGTAGGCTTCGATCACTTTCTCCCAGCCCGGCAGGCCTTGCATTACCCGCAAGAACCGGTCGCCCACTTCGGGGCCGTAAAAATCGCTGCGCCCGTCGACGAAAACCTTTTGCTCGGGATGCAGGTAGATCAGGTAATCCGCCCACTGGTCGGTGGTCAACACGCGTGCCTTAAGAATTTCTTGTTCGTGGGCATGGATCATCGCCGTGGGGAATAACTCCGTCGGGAAATCGCGGGGCCAAGTAATGGCGGAGCCGCTGCCCGCGAGCGCAACCACGGCCACGGCCATCCACACGCTGTATCTCTTGAAGCCCCGGGCCAGGTCGAAGCCCATCTGGTTCAAGATCCCCTTGGCGGATTTGGCGGAGGCATCGCCTACCCAGGTTTTCCACCAGGACGTCATTTCGGCGGCAATCAGCGGCGCGGTAACGGTGACGAAGATCGGCACGTGGCGCACGCTGGAAAGCGCCATATAGCCCAGGACCAAAATCCATAAGCCATCGATCACGCGTCCGCGGCGGAAGCGCGCGCCGGCGGTGATCAGTCCGATAAACAGCAGCGCCTCGAACTGCAGCATGTTCTCATCGCGAAAAATAGGCGACTGGAATTCCTGCACCACTTTGCGGATCCAATCCGAACGCAAGTATTGGATCACGTGAGCGTGCAATCCCCAGCCGTAAGGATTGATCAACGACACCGCTGCGCAGGCCGCCGTCAACATGGCCCAGCGCAGTGCGGGAGCCCAGTTCGGGCGTTCGCCGTACGGCCGGTGAATCCAGGCTTCGACTGTGGCGCCGATGGCCGCGAGGCCCAGCAGTCCGATCAACACCAGAAATCCGCCGTGCAGACTGGTCCAGACCAACGTAATGGGAACCAACCACCAGAGGCGTGCCGGGTTAGCGCCACGGCGATCGGCTTCGATAAGGGCCATCGAAATCGACAGCAGCAGCAGCGTAAACACGTGCGGACGGGCGAGGAAATGCATGGAGGCCGAACCCACCGAAAGTAGCGTCACCAATAACGCCACAAATAAGTGCGCGCCGGCGTCGACGATCCGGCGCATTAGAGTGGTTGCGAACAGGGCGATCAGCACTCCGCCCGCCAGGACCACGCCTTTCAATCCGGCCCAACGGAAGAGCAGGGCGTCGATGACGTCGCTCAGCCATTCCCAGGCGAACCAGGGTGCGCCGGGCTTCGAAAACGAATACAGGTCATGATGCGGGACTTGGTGATGATCGAGAATGTACTCTCCAGTGCGGATGTGCCAGCCAACATCGGCGTCCGCCAGGAGAGACTGCCAGCCGTGCGGGCCGGAACTCATGAAGAGCCAGCCGACCAGCGCAATAAACAAAAGATCTAGCAGCGATGGCACCACCAGCCGTCCCCAGCGGTGGCGGAGCAGCACGTCGATGCGAGCCGGCGGCAAAGAAGGGAGCGCAGCGATGGTGGAATCGGGAGTCATGCGGACGGAGTTAAGGCCTGTCTACCTATTCGCCATATTGAGGCGTGCACTTTAGGCAAACGACTTGGCGGTCCGGTTTTCGAGTGTTTCGATGGTCGAGGCGTGTTCCGTGCCCAGCAAACGGCGGCCCTGGACAGCAAGTTCGAAGCGGTCTTTGACGCCGGTTTTTTCGAAAATATGCATCAGATGCACTTTCACGGTGCCGGGGGTGATCGCCAGCGCTTCCGCGATCTCCTTGTTCTTTAACCCGCCACATACGTGATGCACGATGTCTTTTTCGCGGGGCGTCAGGCGCGGGAACGAGCGGCGCTCCATGGTGCCCACCGCGTGTTCCGCGAGCGAGCTTTCTATCCATACTTCGCCTTGGCTGACAGCGAGCAGGCACTCGCGCATAGCGGCGATAGACACGGTCTTTTTGAGAATGCCGCGCGCGCCTAGTTGCAGGGCCCGGAAACAATCGATTTCCGCCAGATCATTCACCCACAGGATGGGCTGGCAGCGCGGCCAGGTGCTTTTCACGTCGGAAACAAATTGAAAGATCTGTTTCAGGCCGGCGCTCTGGTCCACTAAAAGGACGTCGGGATGCTTTTCACGCACCACGTCCAGGGCGTCAGCAATTCCTGGCGTCGACCCCAAATATTCGAACTCGCTATCGCCGGCGAGGACTCTCGCCAGGCCTTCGAGGACGATCGGCTGCGCTTCACAAGCAAATACCCTGACTGGATTCACGTAGTTTCCCTTAGGAGTTTAAAATCGACGGGGGGAGGGTTCGAGGATAGGTACTAAGTGTCGTTTTACGACTGGGGTTGTCCGGTCATCTGCCGGTATAGGATTGAATATGCGCCTCTTGCGTTTCGGTAGTGCGGCTGCGTTCGAGGCCGCCGCGGGGTCCTGGATGGCTGCGGACGAACGCACCAACAACTTGATCTTGAGCCGGCTCCACGCCGTTCGCTTCAATGATGAAGTGCGAAGCTGGCTGGTGATGGACGGGGACGCGCCGCAGCTGGCACTGCTCGAGACGCCGCTGCATCTGGTGCTTTCGGGAGGCAGCGTGCAGGCCGCAGAATACCTGGCGAAAGATCTCGAAATCGATGTGATGCAATTCGTTGGACCCGCACAGGTGGCCGATGCCTGCGCGGAGCACCTGACTCACAAGACCGGTCGCGCAGGACTCCTGAGTATGGACATGACCTTCTATACGCTCGATTGCGTCGAGCCCTTCAGCAGCCCCGCTGGTTGCATACGGACGGCAACGCGCGCTGAGTTGGATGAACTTGCGCCGCTGGCTTTGGCTGCTGAACGGGAAATCCATGTGGCCCAAGAGCAGCCCGATGCAGAGGCGATCCAGAGCACGCTACGCCAGGCCATCGACGACGGCCAGCAGTCTGTGTGGTTGGAGGGCTCGGCCATTCGGGCGATTGCTTCGTATGTGAGCCCGTTTAAACACGCGGGCGCGCGCATTCGGGGAGTCTATACGCTTCCTGAATTCCGCGGCCGTGGGTATGGAACCGCGATCACCGGCGCGCTGGCGGAGAGATTGCTGAAGGGCGGGCAACGTTGGGTGGCGTTGTTCGCCGATAACGCGAATCCAACCTCGACGGGCATCTACCGCCGTTTGGGATTTCAAGCGCATTCCACATTTCGCACGTGGCGATTTGCACTACAATAGCCAGTAGGAGAACACCCATGGATTTCGGCAAGCGTTTGTGGATAGCAATGGTGGTGTTGTGCGCCTGCGCGCGATTGCTGCCGCATCCGTGGAATTTCACTCCGCTAATGGCCATCGGATTGTTTTCGGGCTATCAGGCTGCCAAGGCTTCGACGGGAATCCTGGTGACGCTCTCCGCGCTGGCGCTGAGCGATGCAGTGCTGGGTTTTGATCGCGGCTTCTGGTTCGTCTATGCGGCGGCGTTAGTCGCGGTGTTATTCGGCAGGGTGACGCGGAACCACGGCGTAGGCGCGATTGCGGCCGGGGCGCTGGGGTCCAGTCTGTCGTTTTTCCTGATCACCAATTTCATGGTGTGGGCCGCCGGGCGCATCTATCCGAATACGCTGGCGGGGCTCGCCGCGTGCTTCACAGCCGCCATTCCGTTTTACCAGAATCAAATCGCGGGCGACGCGTTCTACACGCTGGCGATTTTCGGCGGCTACGCACTGCTGAGGCGCTCGTTCCGTCCACTGCACCAGGCCGCTTAGCGTGCGCGTCGTTTCGCTGCTGGCCGGAGCTACCGAGATCGTTTGCGCTCTGGGCGCGGGCGAGATGCTGGTGGGACGGTCACATGAGTGCGACAACCCTTCCTGGGTGCGGCGGCTTCCTTCGTGCAGTGAGCCGGCGTTCGATGTTTCCGTTTCGAGCGGGGAAATCGATGCTGAAGTCCGGCGCAGATTGCACGCGGGCGAACCTCTTTATCACATCGACATGGAATTGATCCGCGAGTTGCAGCCGGATCTGGTGATTACGCAGTCGCATTGCGATGTGTGCGCCGTGACACCCGCGGATCTGGAGCGAGGCGCGTGCGCGATTGCCGCGCGCCAACTGTCGCTGTCGGCGGCGACTATCGAAGAAATCTTTGGCAGCATTTTGCAGGTTGCTGACGCGCTCGGCCTGCCGGAGCGAGGACAGGCGGTGGTCCTTCGCGAGCGCCAGCGTTTAGACGCGGTGCGCCGACGGAGTGCAGGGTTCCGGAGGCCCACGGTGGTGCTGCTGGAGTGGACCGATCCGTTTTTCGCCATGGGCAACTGGGGTCCGGAACTGGTTGAGATCGCTAACGGCGAGCCGCTGCTGGGACATCCTGGGGAATTCTCTACAGCCATACCCGCGAAACGGCTTCGCGATGCTGATCCTGAGTATTTGATCGTCGCGCCCTGCGGGTTCAACCGGGAGCGAGCGGAGCGCGAGCTAGCGGTGCTCGAACGGCATTCTTGGTGGGGCGATCTCAGGGCTGTGCGTCAGGGCAAGGTCGCGTTTGCTGACGGCAATTTGTTTTTTAATCGCTCGGGAATGACGATTTCGGAGTCGGCTGAAATTCTGGCTGAGATTCTGCACGGGGAAAATAGGGACGGAGCCTCATTTCGCGAGCGCGCATGGAGCATTGGTACGGAAAGGCCGGTGGCGAAATGAGGCTCCGTCCCTATTTTCCGAAACGAGTCCTGTTATCGTGGAGCAGCGGTAAGGATAGCGTGTGGGCGCTGCATTTGCTGCGGCAACAACCGGAGCTGGAAGTGGCTGCGCTGTTGACTACATTTAATTCCACGGCGGACCGCGTTGCCATGCACGCCGTGCGGAGGGCGCTGGTCGAGATGCAAGCGGAACTGGCCCGGCGGGGCGTCGTGGTGCGGGCGCCCTCCACCATCTTGCGCTGGCTGCGACGGAGCGGGCTGACGCGCAAAAAAAGAGCTTGAGGGCGGCCGAGCAGGACCGGCCCGATGTCGCCCAGGATCGCCGACGCTGGCGGGTCTGGCAGCGCTACATGGACCCGGACCGCTTCGTGTTCCTGGATGAGACCGGGGCTTCGACGAACATGGTGCGCCGCTATGGGCGCTGTCCCCGCGGCGAACGCTTGGTGGACACCACGCCACATCCGGTGCAAGAAGAATCTCGAGACAGGTGCTGCGCGTGATCGGGTGCTGCCATGTGTCCGGCCTTTGATGCG
>Ga0207648_10001496_pt1 | contig 25748 bp, 22 predicted proteins | sample KBSMisM32_FD_184310 | JGI IMG/M metagenome (GOLD analysis project Ga0207648, IMG submission 184310) | Miscanthus rhizosphere microbial communities from Kellogg Biological Station, Michigan, USA - KBS Miscanthus M3-2 (SPAdes) (version 2) | ecosystem: Host-associated > Plants > Roots >... | reverse complement strand
TTCGCCGAGGATCCGAAGCCGAAGCCCGATTGGCCCAGCTGAGCTGATGAGCGGCCTGCGGAAGCTCATCAAGTGGACGGCGATCGCTCTTGCGGCCGTCGCGGTGGTTGAGCAACTCCGTCGTCCTTCCGATGAGCGCACGTGGGAGGGGACCGTCGTCGGCTTCGTCCCGTACGACTTCCGCATGCCGACGATCGAGCGAGCGCGCAGCCGCTGGTGGAACCCCGATGAGCCGCGGTTGTTCGTTCCGCAGGTTTTCGGCGTCGGCTGGACGATCAACCTCGCGCGGTTGGTCGCTCTCGCCCGCGACCCATCCGGCACCACGGCCGCGTAGAGCAGACGACGGGCGGTACGCTTCGCGCCTGACAGCTGGAACGGACCGGTCGATGCCTGAGCGCGAGCAGCGTGTCACCCCCATCGAGCTCTTCTTCGACCTCGTGTTCGTCTACGCGATCACGCAGGTCACGACTCTGATGTCGGAGGACCTCACGTGGCGGGGACTCGGTCGAGGGCTGCTCGTGCTCGCGGCCCTTTGGTGGGCGTGGACCGGTTACGCGTGGCTCACGAACATGCTCGAGCCCGAGGACGGTCTCGCTCGCGCCGGCATGTTCTGCGGGATGGCGGCGCTGCTCGTCGCCGCGCTCGCCGTGCCCGGTGCGTTCGGTCGGGAGGCCGTGCTGTTCGGCGTCGCGTACCTGGTCGTTCGCGTGATCAACCTGATGCTCTACGGGATCGCGGGGAAGCGCGAGCCCGACTTCCGGCGGGCAGTCGTGCGGTTCGCGCCGACGGCCGCGATCGGTCCGATCCTGATCCTCGTTGCGGGCTTCGTGGACGGCGGAGCGCAGGTCGCCTTGTGGGTGGTTGCGATCCTCGCGCTCTACTCGGGTCCATTGATCGACCGCGGGCAGGGCTGGAAGATCTCGCCGGCGCACTTCACCGAGCGGTACGGGCTCATCGTGATCATCGCGCTGGGGGAGTCGATCTTCGCGATCGGGTTCGCCGTCACGGGCGTCGATCTGACGGCCTCGGTCATCGCGGCGGCGGTCCTCGGACTGGCGGTGATCGCGGCGCTTTGGTGGGCGTACTTCGACGTGTTCGCGGTGCTGGGGGAGCAGCAGCTCTCACGGGCCAGCGGAACGATCCGCGCTCGGCTCGCGCGCGACAACTACAGCTACCTGCACATGCCGATGATCGCGGGGATCGTGCTGTTCGCCTTGGGGCTCAAGATCACGACACATGACGTCTGGGAGCCGCTGACGGTGGTTCCGGCTGTGGCCCTGTGTGGTGGACTGTCGCTGTACTACCTCGTGCACGTCGTGGTGCGGATCCGTCTGGTGCACCACATCCGCAGAACGACGGAGGAGCATCCGGGGTGGATCGGTCCGGGCCGGCTCGCGGCCATGATCGCGACGCTCGCGTGTATCCCCGCTGCGCTCGCGTTACCCGCGCTGGCGACCCTCGGGCTCGTCACCGCCGTGTGCTGGGCGTTGATCGTGTGGGACGTGTTCCATTACCGGGAGGATCGCGTTCAGGTTCGTCAGTCACGCCACTAGCTGCGTACGGTGGGTGGCGTGATCGGTCGGCGGCTCTTCCCCCTCGCGGCAGTGCTCATCCTGGTGTCCGGGTGCACGTCGTCGAACGCGCCGACCACCGCGGCGGCGACCTCGTCTACGTCGCCGGTCGCCTCGGCGCAGGTTTCCAGCAGCCGCGTCACGCTCCGGGTGCCGGCGGACGGGTCCTTCCTGGTGCGCGCCTTGTACCCGCCGACCACCTCGACGTGCAAGCACGCGCATCGTGGGAAGCTCGAGGCCCGCTACCCGGGTGGGCTCGCGATCCGCAGCGCGGCCGACGGCACGCTGTCGATCACCGTCACGCTGCCGTTCGAGCGCTACCTGGAGGGGATCGCGGAGGTGCCGCCCTCGTGGCCGGCCGCCGCGCTCGATGCCCAGGTGATCGCGGCGCGGACCTACGCGTTGGCGCACACCGGCTGGACCGGCCCCCAGGGAGAGACGCTGCAGACGCCGATCTGCGCGACGACCGACTGCCAGGTCTACGGCGGCATCGCCGTGCCGCCCACGCCTGGCATCCGACGCTGGGACGCCGCAGTGCAACGCACCAGCGGGCAGGTGCTGCTGTACGGGGATCGTCCGGCGGACACCGTCTACTTCTCGACGTCGAACGGGCACACATACGGCAACGACCAGGTTTTCGGAAGCGCGCCGCTGCCGTACCTGCGCCCGGTGGTCGAGCGCGACGACGGCGCCTCGCCGACGTCGCGGTGGCGGGTGCCGCTGCCGTTCGGCGCCCTCGCGACGTTCCTGCGAGCGGGAGGCCTCTGGCCTGACGGCGCCCGCATCACGTCCGTCGCCGAGTCGGGCGCGACCGTGCATGTCGCGGGCGGCGGCGAGACCAGATCGATCGACGCCGGAGCGTTCCGCGACACCGTCAATACGTGGGCGCCGTGCCTGATGCCGGGGCGGTACCCGACCGGCGTCCTTCCCACGACGATCCCGTCGGATTGGTACGAAGTGGCATCCTCGCGAGGTGCGGCGGTGGCCACCGGCCGGGGCTGGGGGCACGGCGTCGGCATGGTGCAGTGGGGGGCGTACGGCAAGGCGAAGAAGGGCTGGTCCGCCGATCGCATCCTCGGCTTCTACTACGGAGGCCTCACGCCGACGCACTACCCCGAGCCCGGGCTGATCCACGTCGTCGTGGCCTCAGGTCTGCAGTCGCTGGACGTGAAGCCCTCGGGGTCGGGAGCGACGATCGACGGACAGCCGCTCCAACCCGGAACCCTCCACGTGTCCGGCGAAGGCGGCGTCGTGACGGTCGAGCCCTAAGGCGGGGTGGCAGACTGGGCGCGATGGACGCGCTGACCAAGCAGGCGCCGGGGCCTGGCCTCGCGCTGACCAAGGTGCCGGAGCCCGAGATCGGCATCAACGACGTGCTCCTCCGGGTGGATCGGACCGGCATCTGCGGCACCGACATCCACATCGCCGACTGGAACGAGTGGGCACAGCACGCGGTCACGCCTCCGCTGGTCGTCGGGCACGAGTTCGTCGGTGAGGTCGTCGAGGTCGGCTCGAACGTCAGCGACTTCCACCCCGGCGAGCTGGTCTCCGGGGAGGGGCATGTCGTCTGCGGTCGCTGTCGGAACTGCCTGGCCGGACGGCGCCATCTCTGCGCGAACACCTCGAGCGTCGGCGTCGACCGGCCCGGCGCGTTCGCCGAGCTGATCGCGCTGCCGATGACCAACGTCTGGCACCACGACCCCGCGATCGACCGCGACGTGGCCGCGATCTTCGACCCGTTCGGCAACGCGGTGCATTCCACCCTGACCTTCCCCGTGCTCGGCGAGGACGTGCTGATCACGGGTGCCGGGCCGATCGGACTGATGGCGTGCGCGGTGGCTCAGCACGCGGGGGCGCGGTACGTCGTCGTGACCGACGTGAACCCCTACCGCCTCGAGCTCGCCAAGGTGCTCGGCGCCACCCTCGCGGTCGACGTGCGCTCCACCACGATCGCCGAGGTGCAGGAGGCGCTCGGCATGAAGGAGGGCTTCGACGTCGGTCTCGAGATGAGCGGCAACCCCGACGCGCTGCACGACATGCTCGCGAACATGTGCCACGGCGGGAAGATCGCGCTCCTCGGCCTGCCCGACCATGACTTCGCGGTCGACTGGAACACCGTGATCCACGACCAGATCACGATCAAGGGCGTGTTCGGTCGGGAGATGTATGAGACCTGGTACCTCATGACCGTGATGATCCAAGGCGGGCTTGACGTCGCGCCGGTGATCACGCACCGCTTCCACTACACCGCCTACGAGGAAGCCTTCGAGGCCGTCCGCTCGGGGAACGCCGGCAAGGTGCTCCTCTATTGGCGGGATGAACCGTGATCGGCGAGGTCCGCGGGCAGCTCGACGAGGAGCTCGCCTCGATCCGCGAGGCTGGAACGTTCAAGTCCGAGCGCGCGCTCGCGTCCGCGCAGGGTGCGCACGTCCGGGTGGCGGGTCGCGACGGCGAGATCGTGAACCTGTGCGCGAACGACTACCTCGGGTTGGCGAACCATCCCGACGTGGTTGCGGCGGCGCGCGAGGCGCTCGACCGATGGGGGTTCGGGGTCGCGTCGGTCCGGTTCATCTGCGGCACCCAACAACTGCACCAGGAGCTCGAGGCCGCGCTGACCGGGTTCCTCGGGACCGAGGAAACGATCCTCTACCCGTCGTGCTTCGACGCGAACGGCGGGCTCTTCGAAACGCTGCTCGGCGAAGAGGACGCCGTCATCTCCGACGCGCTGAACCACGCGAGCATCATCGACGGCATCAGGCTGTGCAAGGCGAAGCGCCTGCGCTACGCGAACGGCGACATGGCAGAGCTCGAAGTGCGCCTCAAGGAGGCCATGGACTCGCGGCGGATCCTGATCGCGACCGACGGCGTCTTCTCGATGGACGGCTACCTCGCCGACCTGCCGGCGATCTGCGACCTGGCCGAGCGCCACGGCGCGTTGGTGATGGTCGATGACTCGCACGCGGTCGGCGTGCTCGGCGCGCGCGGGCGCGGCACGCCCGAGCACCACGGCGTGACGGAGCGGATCGACATCCTCACCGGCACGCTCGGCAAGGCGCTCGGCGGTGGGGGAGGCGGCTACACGAGCGGTCGGCAGGAGATCGTGCAGCTGCTCCGGCAGCGTTCGCGGCCGTACCTGTTCTCGAACAGCATCACGCCGGCCGTGGCCGCCGGGTCGATGCGGGCTCTGGAGCTCCTTTCCGCCTCGACCGAGTTGCGGGACCGGCTCGCGGCGAACACGGCACTGTTCCGCGGGCTGATGGCCGGGTCCGGACTCGACGTGCTGCCCGGGGAGCATCCGATCGTGCCGGTGATGATCGGCGACGAGCAGCGTCTCGCGCCGATCACCGCGGCCGCCTTCGAGGCCGGGCTCCACGTGGTCGGGTTCTCCTACCCCGTCGTGCCGCTCGGTACCGCGAGGATCCGCACCCAGGTGTCCGCGGCACACTCCGAAGCCGATCTCCGGTTCGCGGCCGATGTGTTCAGCCGGGTCGCCGCGACCTAGTCATCGCGTCGTCGATCGCTCGTCAGGTCGTGGCGTAGCGGAGGTGCACCTTGCCGTTCGTGAAGCGGCGTTCGTCGCGGAGCTCCAGCGAGACCGAGATGCCGTCGGGGAAAACGCCAGTGCCGCCTCCGACGATGACCGGCGCAAGGATCAGGTTGATCTCGTCCATCAGCCCGGCGGCTAACGCCGCTCCCGCGAGGGTCGGGCCTCCGATGCTCAGGTCATGCGCCGATGACTCCTTCATCGCCCGGACGGCGTTCGGTTCGAACCGGCGCTCGATCGTGGTCTTGGGCGTCGAGGGGTCCTCGAGCGTCGTGGAGTAGACGATCTTGTCGGCGGCCCGCCAGATCTCGGCGTAGTCGCGCATGTACTCGGGCTCCGGCTCGTCGTGGGTCTGCCAGTACCGCATCACCTCGTACATCCGGCGGCCGTAGAGGTAGGTGCCGATCGGGCGCTCCTGCTCGTTGACGAACGCGTGGACCTCCCCATCGGGCGCTCCCCAGTCGAAGTTGCCGTTCTCGTCGTTCACGTACCCGTCGAGCGACGCGATCGCCGAGTAGATCAGCTTGGCCACGGTCATCCCTCCGGTGCGTACAGGTTCGAGGTCGCTGCCCAGACGATCGTGATCGCGATGGTGAGTCCGACCGCGGCGCCGACGAACAGCTGGGGCGGGCCGACGTGCTGGTACACCCAGCCGCCGATCACGCTCCCGATGACCGGGCCGAGGCCTGAGGTGCAGAGCTGTGCGAGCGTCTGACCCGTGTTGCGGAACCGTTCGCGAACGAGGGTGCCGGTCATCACGACGATGCTGACATAGGTAAGGGCGAATCCGGCGCCGACCGCGATCCGGACGGCGGTGACCGCCGCCGGCGCGGTGAAGACCGCCCACGCGAGCGAAGCGGCGATGTAGACCGCACCGCCCGCGGCGAACACCGCCCGTGTGCCGAACCGATCCATCAGCGAACCGCTGGACCGCATGAACGGGATCTCGACGAACGCTGCCACGCCCGCCGCGATCCCCACGAGGAACGGGCCGCCGCCGCCCGACTCGATCCGCAACGGCACATAATCCCAAGAGGCGTGTTGCGACGCGCCGAAGATGAGCAGCCCGAGCAGGTAGACGGGTAGGCGCGGGACGTGCGCGAGCGCGTCGCCGAAGGAGCCGAACCGCGAGCCGCGCGGATGTGCCTCGGGCCGCACCTTCGGGAACCGTCCGACGTAGAGCGCGCAGACGATCAGTCCGACCGCATACGCCGGCACCATCCAGCCGAGGCCGGCGAGCTCGAACACCGCGCCGAACGCGATCGCGCCCACGCCCCACCCGACGCTCGCCCACAACCGGAACGAGCCGTAGGAGTGCAGCCGCTCGGGGCCGAGCGTCTGGACGGCGAGGGCGTCGCTGAGTGGCGTGACCGCCGACGTCGACGCCGACAGCAGCGCGACGGCTCCCATCACCGCGATCAGCACGGAGTCGGTCAGGGCCAGGGCGAGCGTCGTCACGCCCGCGGCGATCAGCGACCACTGCAGCGCCCGGGTGGTTCCCACTCGACGGTCGGCGGCGTGGCTCCAGAACGGCGCCGCCGAGATCGCCGCGAGCGCGCTTGCGCCGAGCACGAGCCCGGTCTGCGAGGGCGAGAAGCCGCGGTCCTTGAGCCACAGCACGAAGAACGGGATCCAGATCGCGCCGACGAGCCACACCAGCGCGTAGAGGCGACCCAACCGCAGATCGAGGATCGCTGCTTCGTCGCGGGTCCGCTTCATAGCGTGCGCATCCTAGGCGCGGAGCCCGACGGCGACGGCGGTCAGGCGGTGACGGGGACCCGAGGGTTGATCTCGAAGATCCTGATGTCGCGGCTCACGCCTTTCAGCTCGACCTTGTCCAGCGGGGTCGCCGCGACCAGGTCGCGGACCATCTCGAGGGTTGCCTCGGTGACGAGGATCTGCCCGGCGGTCGCTCGATCCGAGAGCCGGGATGCCAGGTTCACCTCGTTGCCGAGCACGGTGTAGTCGCTGCGCGCCGGCGAGCCGATGTCGCCGACGGTCACCCAACCGGTGGTGATGCCGATCCCGATCTGGAACGACTCGCGGTACCTGCTCGTCCAGTCCTCCCGGAGCGCGAGCATCCGCTCGCGCATCTCGAATGCCATCCGCACGGCGCGTTCCGCGTGGTCGTCCTGCTGGATGGGATCGCCGAAGAAGACCATCAGCGCGTCGCCGACGTACTTGTCGAGCGTGCCCTCGTGGCGGAACACGATGTCGGTCATCTCCGTGAGGTAGTCGTTCAGCTGCGCGATCAGCTCGTCGGGCTCCATCCGTTCGGATGCCGTCGTGAACCCGCGTACATCGGAGAAGAACGTTGTGAGGTACTTCCGCCGCGAGCCGAGGTCGATGTCGCCGACCTGTTCCACGATGGAGGCGGCGAGCTGCGGCGAGAGATACCGCTTCAGCCGCGACACCCGCTCGAGCTCCGACACCTTGGCGTCGACGGTCTCCTGCAGGTTCTCGTTCAGGTTCTCGAGGTCGCGGTAGGCCATCGAGAGGCGTTCCGCCGTGAGGTTCAGGTTGGCCGCGAGGTTCCCGAACTCGTCACGGTTCGGCACAGTGACGCGCGCCTCGAAGTCACCGTCGGCGATCCGTTCGAGCGCGTCGTCGACCCGGCGCACGGGGCGGATCAGCGACCAGGACAACACGGCGCCGAGCGCGAGGGCTGCGAGCAGGCTCAGGCCCGAGACCGCCGCGACCATGCCGGTCAGGAACCGTCGGTGTCCCGCGAACGACTCGGTCTCGGCCGCGAACAACGTCTGGGACCGTGAGATCAGTGCGTTCAGCTCGTCCTCGAGCACGTGAGATTGGGGATGTTCCCGATCGATGTGCGCGTTGAGCGCCTGGCCCTGCCGGCCGGCCTCGTACAGCCGGGTGACCTCGTCGCTCGACGCACGGTACGTTTCGTTCGCCGCGGCCAGAGCGTCGAAGAAGTCCGGTTGCGCGGGGATCGCGTAGGTGCGGATCGCCGCGAGGTTGGCGTCGAACTCGCTCTTGGCGGTGTAGATCTTGGCGGTCCAGACCGGATCGTCGTCCAGGAGCGCCATCGCCCGGTAGTGGCTCTGGGCCGTGACCTCGTAGATCATCTCCCGTGCCTGGTTCACCTGGTTGCTGAGCGCGGTGAGTCGCACGACCTGGCTGTCGATGCGTTCGAGCACCACGATGCACACGACGCCCATCGACAGCAGGAGCAGCGCGATCAGGAGGAACCCCGCGAGCAGCTTCGTGTGCACGGTCGCCTTGATGCGCGCGACGGCGTCGACGGATGGGCCGAGGAACCTCGGGAGCGGCCCGAGATCCTCTTCGGCGTCCGTGTCCGTGATGCCCGCGGCGGTGGGCGGCGCGGCGTTGGTCGACATGTGGCCCCTCTCCGACGTTCGACCTCGCTGGGTTGCCAAATCTAGCTGGTCGGAGCGGGTGGGCGCGAGTCCCGCTCTTCGACGGATAGCTCAGTCGAACATGTCGACCGGGGCACGCGCCTCGGGATCGGTCACCGCGTCGATCACGGTGGTCGTGGCTGAGGCCATCGCTTTCGCGATCGCGGGGGCCAGCTCGTCTGCGGTCGTGACTCGGATCCCGTCACAGCCGAGGCCGCGTGCGACGGCCGCGTAGTCGACGTCTATGAAGCGCGTCTCCCCTTCGTAGCCATAGAAGTGGCGGTCGTACTGCCTCGACCACGCCAGCGCCGAGTTGTTCAGCACGATGACCGTCACCGCGATGTGGCAGCGGGCCGCGGTCTCGAGCTCCGCCAGCGAGTACCCGAAGCCTCCGTCGCCGGTGATGCAAACGACCCAGGACGAGGGTGAGGCGAGCTTGGCGCCGATCGCGGCGGGGAACCCATAGCCGAGGGTTCCGTACGCGCTGGGCGAGAGGAACCGTCGACCCGGCACGCGGAACCTCAGGAGGTCGAGGGCCCACGCCGCGCAGTAACCGGCGTCGGCGACGATGATCGTGTCTTCGTCCATCGCTCGCTGCAGCTCCGTGTAGATCGCGACCGGGTCGAGCCGGTCGCTGTGGTTCGGTTCCGGCTGAGCCGCGGGCGGTGGGTCTGCCCACCGCTCCCGGATCGGTCCATCGCCGATCGCGGTCGCGAGCACCTCGAGTCCCAGCCTCGCGTCTCCGACCAACGGGAGCGAGGAGCGGTAGTTGCGTCCGATCTCGGCGGGATCCACGTCGAGGTGCACGATCGTCTGGCTCGGATCGGGCACGGTCCAGCCGGCGGTGGCGCCCGAGCCGGTACTGGTGCCGACGAGCAGGACGAGATCGGCGGCGCGCACGACATCATTCGCAGAACGCCCGTGTCCACCTGATCCGCTCGCATAGCTCCCGACCACACCGGCCGCCAAGGCATCGAGCTCGTCGAACGAGCCCTTGCCCGCGGGCGTGGTGGCGACCGCGGCTCCGAGCAGATGCGCGAGCCGCGCGAGCGCCTCGGTCGCGCGTGACAGGAGCACCCCGCCACCGGCGACGATCACCGGCCTCCGCGACGACGTCAGCAGGGCGACGACCTCCGCCACCCGGGCGGGATCCGGCGCGGAGCGTGCCGACGGGTACACGGAGGGCTGCGCCAGTCCGACCGGCACCGCCTCGGTGTCGCCCGACACGACGTCCCAGGGACACCCGAGGTAGACGGGCCCCGGTCTGCGGCTCGTCGCGATGTGGAACGCGTACTCGGTCAGGTCCGCGACGCGCTCCGGCCGCTCGATCTCGCCGACCCACCTCGTGATCGAGGCGAACAACGGCGTACGGTCGATGTCCTGGAGATCGTTCTTGTGCCGGGTTGCGCCCGACCCTTCCTCGACGAGCAGGACGACGGGCGTCGAGCTCAGAGATGACTCGGCCACGCCCTGGATCGTGTTGGTCGCTCCGACGCCGCCGATCCCCATCACGCCGGGCTTGCCGCTGACCTTCGCGTACCCGTCGGCCATGAACGCGCCCGACCGCTCATCTCGAACGGTGATCGCCCTGATGTCGCTGTCCCCGAGCGCGGCCTGCACCGCGGCCGGCGCATCCATCCCGAACAGGAACTCGACCTCCAGCGCTTCGAGCGTTCGCACCAGCGCAACGGCGGCGTTGGGGTGCCGGTGGGAGGAGTCGCTCGGATCGCCTGCGTGCGTGGTCGGCAACGGCTCGGTCCCCTTCGGTCGCGGGCGAGACGCTAGGGAAGCCATGACGATGCCGTCAAACGGGCGACGGTAGGGTGCACCCACGATGAAGCTCGGGTTCGGGATCATCACGTGCCAGCGGTATCCGGGTGACCCTCGCAGCGACGAGGACCTGTACGCGGACGCGCTCGATCTCGCCGTCTACGCGGAGGAGCTCGGGTTCGATTCGGTCTGGACGTCCGAGCACCACTTCGTCGATGACGGCTACCTGCCGGCGCTGTTGCCGATGTGCGCGGCGATCGCCGCACGGACGAGCCGGGTCGAGATCGGGACGGGATTGCTCCTGATGCCGCTGCACGATCCGTTGCGGATCGCTGAGGACGCGGCGGTCGTCGATCTCCTCTCCCGCGGCCGGCTGATCCTCGGCCTCGGGCTCGGGTGGCGTGACGAGGAGTTCGAGGGCTTCGGCGTGCCGATGGGCGAGCGCGTGCCGCGCCTGGAAGACGCGATCCGTGTGCTGCGGGGCGCGTGGAGCGGCGAGGCGATCTCGGCGCACGGGGTGGCGGTCCCCGTGACGCCGCGGCCCGGCCGGCCAACGGGACCACCGATCTGGATCGGCGCGTGGGCCGAGCCAGCGGTCCGGCGCGCCGGCCGGATCGCCGACGGGTTCGTCGCCAGCGGCGGCACACCGGCCGAGTTCGCCGAGCAGGTCGGGTGGGCGACACAAGAAGGAGGCGACCGACCGCCCGCCCTCGGTCTGCACAGCAGGACGTTCGCCTGGAACGGATCGGCGGACGGGGCGTGGGATCTCGTGAAGCCGTTCATGCGCTACGTGTCATGGAAGTACGACGACATGGATGGTGCGCGCGGCCGCTCAGGGCCACCACCCTCACCGCCGCCGATGACCGCGGAGGAGGAGCGAGCGCTGCGAGACGAGATCATCGTCGGCACGCCGGATCAGGTGGCCCACCAGATCGGCGGATATCGGCAGGTGGCGGGCGAAGACCTGCACTTCATCGCCGACCTCTACTGGCCGGGGATGGATCCGCAGCTCCAGCGTGAAGCGATGCGGATCTTCGCCGAGGAGGTCGCGCCGCTCCTGCGGTGATCAGCCGAGCAGCGCCTTGCCCATCTCCTTGCGGTAGCGCTCGTTGAAGTCGTAGAGGAACCGATCCTGCCGTGGGTACACGCCGCTGGTGAAGGCTCGCGAGCCGACGCCGGTCTGCGCGCGTTGGCAGACCTCCCAGTCCTGCTTGGAGATGAGGTCCCAGAGCTCTACGACCGGCTCGGGCTTGAACACCGCAGGATCGGAGATCGTCTCGGGCCGGAACAGGTACTCCGACACGACCGTCGTGTGCTTCGGACCCTTCGGGTAGCCGATGTAGTACATGACGCAGTCCGGGTGCAGGTTCAGCATCAGGTTCGGGAACTGGTACGCCCCGTAGTACATGGAGTAGTCCTCTGGCTGGAGGTCCGGCAGCTTCGGCAGCTTCGACTCCCCGGTCATCGAGAAGCTCGTCGCACCGTCACGCATCCAGTTGCCGTCGTCGCGCGTGACCTCGTCCCAGACCTCGCCGAAGCGGAACAGCGGCACGACCTGCACGAGCTCCGGGTGCACCGTGGGGCAGTGGAGGCACTCGTTGTAGTTCTCCACGACGATCTTCCAGTTCGCCTCGACCTCATAGACGATCCGGACACCGATCCGCAGCTCATCCAGCTTGAACCGCTCGAACATCGTCAGCGACTCCGCGCCCTCGCCCATCTGCTCGAGCAGCGGCCGCGGCTCGCCCGTCGTCAGGTTGACGAAGATGAAGCCGGAGTGCGTCTCGACCGGGAACGAGTGCAGCGGGTAGTCGCGGCGCTCGAACCGCTCGTACTCCTGGACGTTCGGGGTGCCCAGCAATGAGCCGTCGAGGCCGTACACCCAGCCGTGGTACGGGCACGTGAAGGCCTTCCGCACGTGGCCGGCGGCCGGTTCGTCGTCGAGGAACTTCGTGCCGCGGTGGCTGCACACGTTGTAGAAGCCGTGGAGCGCGCCCTTCTCGTCACGCGTCAGGAAGACCGACTCGCCCGTCAGGTCGCGCACGATGTAGTCGCCGGGGTTCGGGAGCTCCTCCTCACGGCCGATGCAGACCCAGTCGCCCCACCAGATGCGTTCGCGTTCTTCGTCGTAGACGCCATCGCTCGTGTACTCGGCGCCGGACAGCGTCGGTCGAGGCGTCCAGTCCTGTTCGTCGTAGCGAAGGGCGGTTTGGCTCACCATCGGTGCTCCTCGTGGATCGGGATGGCAACCAGGATAAGCCTTCGCAGCCTGCCCCCGTTCATCGCGCGATCTAGACCCGTAACGGGGGGAACCGGGTGCGCAGGCCCCTCGCGTGCACCTGGTAGAGCGCGTGCGGCTTGGACAACCCGGCGAGCCGGTGCTCGCCCAGGCTCCGATACCGCACACCGGCCGGCGTGACGCCGTCGCGGACCTGTGACGACACCACGATCTGGCCGCCGTGCGCGACCGCGCAGATGCGCGCGACCGTGTGGACGGAGATGCCGACGTAGCCGCCGTCGGTGAGCGTCGGGCGGCCGCCGTGGATGCCGGCGCGGACGAGCACCTCGACATCGCTCGGCCACGGCCCGTCGCGCATCGCGCCGAGGAGGTCGATCGCCGCCAGCACCGCCGCGTCGGGCTGCTCGAAGACCGCGAAGAACTCGTCGCCGTGCATGTCGACGGGGAGTCCGCCCGCCGACTCGACCGAGCGTCGGATGCCGGCGCGCACGTCGCGCAGCAGCCCCGCGTAGTCCGAGCCGAGGCGCTGCAGCAATCCGGTCGACCCCTCGATGTCGGTGAGCAGGAACGTCACCTCGCCACTGGGTAGCGTCGGACCGCGTGCACCCTTCCCACCGAGCTGCCGATTGATGAACCCGACCGGCATGATGCCGAAGCGCTTCGCCGCGTTCAGCAGGCGTTGCCGGGCCCGGTCTCGCGCCGCGTCGTTCTCGAAGCGCACCCGGTCGAACCGCGCAAGGGCGTTGCGCACGTGGGCCTCGTCGTTGATCGGTAGGCGGCGGCGGCCGTCGGAGTCGATGTAGGCGAACGCTCGATCGGGGAGGTTCGCCCGCTCACGGGCGGAGAGCTTGGCCATCGCCCGACGATACCGCCGGCGGCCGACACTCCGGGGTCAGTCGTCGATGACGATATGCGGCGAAACGTCGGCCAGCTCGACCAGGTCGAGCACCCGCCGGACGGGGTCGCTCGGTGCGCGCAAGACGAGGTTCCCATCCCGGACACGGTCGGCAACGCGAAGCAGGCCGAGCAGGCCGGAGCTGTCGATGAACGACAGGCCCGCGAGATCGATGGTCACGTCGCCCGGCTCATCGAGGAGCGGCCCAACCGCGTCCGAAAGGGCGTCGGTGTACGCCATGTCGAGCTCTCCGGTCAGCACCAACGTGCGGCGATCCTGCTGGAGCTCGGCGCGGAACGGACGATCTGACGTCTCCATCGGGCCCGTCACCCTAGCGCGGGGGAACGAGACTGGCCAGGTGCTGGGCGGGCCGGGTCATCGTCGTCTGGCGTCTGTCGCAGGACCACCGTCGTGCCCACCGTTCCGGCCCGGATCTCCACATCGTCCATCAGGGTGCGCATCAGGTCCAGGCCACGTCCGCGTGCGGGATCGGGATCCCCGTCCTTCCACGATCCGTGGTCGGTGATCGTCACTTCGAGGTGCCCATCCTGGGCCTCGCCCGTGAGCTCGACGATGCCGTTCCCCGACCGGTAGCCATGTTCGATCGCGTTCGCGGCCGCCTCATTCACGGCGAGCACGAGGGCTTCAGCCTCGTGCTCCGGATAGCTGCGGATCGTGAGCCAGTCGCGAAGGCGCTGTCGGACCTGCCGCAGCTCCTCAGGGATGCTCGGGAACGTCATCGTGAGCGACGCCGGGATCCCCGTCCGCAGGCAGAGGAGCGCGGCATCGTCCGTGCGATCCCGTTGGCCGAGCAACGTCTCGATCAAGGTCTCCGCGAGGTCCGGGAGCTCCTTCGTGGCCGCTCGTTCGAGCGTCGCGCGCAGGCGCTCGATCCCACGATGGAACGGCTCCTCGCGACGCTCGACCAGGCCGTCGGTGTACAGCACGAGGGTCGAGCCCGGCGGGAGCTGGCACGTGGCCTCCCCCCGGTGACCGTCGAATCCGGCGGCCAGCAGCGGCGAGCGACCTTCGTCGAGCAGCTCCACCTGCCCGCCGACGAGCGCCAACGGCGGGGGGTGCCCCGCGCACGCGTAGGTGAAGGTGCCGGTGATGGGATCGAGCTCGCCATACGTCACCGTCGCGAGTTCGGTGCCAGGGGTCATCGCCGCGAACCGGTTCAACGCCTCGAGGGTGGCGCCCGGTCCGCGTCGCTCGAGGGCGAGTCCGCGGAGGGCGCTCCGGAGCTGGCCCATGGCCGCGCCCGCACGCAGCCCACGACCGACGACATCGCCGATCGAGACGCCCAGCCGGCCGTTCGGCAGCTCGATCGCGTCATACCAGTCGCCCCCCACGTCGATGTGCTCGGTGCCCGCCGAGTACCACGTGGTCACGCTCGTCCCGTTCCACGACGAGACCGGCTCTTCGGGGAGCAGGCTCGCCTGGAGGATCCGGGAGATCTCCCGCTCGCGCTGCGTCACACGGGCGCGGTGTGTCGCCTGTGCTGCCTCGGCGGCGATCTCGGCGAGCATGTCGATCTGCTCCGGATCGAACGCCCGCGCTTGGTCGAACCCCAGGACCAACGCGCCCACCGTGTCGCCGCGGTCGACCATCGGGAGCTCGGCCACCGCAGCACCGAGATCGTCCGCGAGGCCCGGGTACCGCTCGGCGACCTGCTCAGCCGTGCGGAGGAAGGCCGGTCGCTGCGTTCTGATCGTCGCGTGTCCGGGTGCCTGCTCGCCGTTCTCGATCGCCGCCACGACCCTGGGGGAGAAGCCCCGGGCGGCCGCGACCTCGATCCGGCCGTCGTCCTCGTCGATCAGCAAGACCGCCACGGCTCGGGCGGACACCACATCGAACGCGCCGGACGTCAAGCTGGACGCGACCCCAACGGGGGTGGCGCTCGCCGCCAGCTCCGCGATCAGCTGCTGCAGGTGCTCCGTGCGCCGGCTCCGCGCCATCTCGCGCTCGTGCAAGAGTGCGCGCTCCAGCGCGACCGCGGCCTGATGCCCGATCGTGCGGGCGAGCCGGCGCTCGGCGCGATCGAGTACCTCCTCGTCGGTGAACACGAGGGTCATCACGCCGAGGACGCCGTCCTCGACATCGAACGGGATCGCGATGCTGGATCGAGCGACGCCCTCGAACATCGCGGCACCGTCGGGGTAGCGACGGCGCCATTCCTCGAGGGTCGGAACCCATCCGAGATGCCCGCTCGCGTAGGCGGCGCACATCGCCATGTCCGCGGAGACCGGGATCGCGTCGAGCGTGCCCGCGGCCGCCGAGGTGAACACGCCGCGAGCGGCGATACACCGCAGCACGTCGCCGTCGGCGAGGTAGGCGCCGCCGCCCGCGGCGTTCAACGCCTCCATCGACGCGTCGAGTGCGGTCGCGGCGACCTCCGGGACCGAGACGGCCTGGCTGATCGCGGCCGAGACCGATTGCAGCCGCGACAGGCGCGACAGCGCGCGCTCCAGCTCGCGGCGCGTGCGCCGCTCGGCGTGGAGCAGGTTCGCGCGGTGCACGGCTGCCGACACGCGCTCCGTGAACGCGTCCAAGACGGCCTGCTGCTCGTCCGATGGCGGTTCCTCATCCGTCCGCGCGAGCCCCAGGAGTCCGAGCGTCGCGCCACCACCGACGAGCGGGAGCAGCGCGATCGAGCGGATCCCGAACGGCTCGAGGTCGTCGGCCGCAGCTGCGTCGATCCGTCGGAGCTCTTCGAGTGGATGCCAGCGGCCGTCCCGGATCTGGCTCCCGTCGTCGACGGTCGATGGATCGGACGGGAGGTCGACCCACCGGTCGAACACCGCCATCGGCGCACCGAGGTGCCGCACGACCGTGAGTTGGTGCCGCTCCGGGTTGAGCACCGCGAGCGCGCCGATCGTGGCGTCGACGAGCTCGACGGCGAAGGGCATGGCGTTATCTGCGACATCGTCGATCGAGGTCGCCTCGGCCATCGACAGGGTCGCCGCCTGCAGCGAGGCCGCCCGCTCGCTTGCCGACCGCGCATCTCGGTAGAGCGCGGCGCGCTCGATCGCCTGACCGCACTGGCCGGCGATCGCTTCGAGCAGGCCGACGGCTTCGTCGTCGAAATGGCCGGGTGCACCACTGCTCGCGACGAGCACGCCGACGGGGATGCCCGAACCCACGACGGGGACGAAGACCCTCGAGGTGTACGGCAGTTCCGCCAACAGCGACGCGAGACCCGGGTAGCTCGCGAGGAGCACCTCGGTCGTATCGAATGCCTGGCTGCGGCCGGTTGCGATCACGTCGGCGACCGGCGACGAGCCGGCGTCGAGGGACGTCGGGAGCAGATCGCGCAGCGCGCTCGGATAGGCGTCGGTGTCCGCATACACGAGCCGCGATCCGTCGACGACGGCCAGGAGGCATCCGTCGGCCGCGACGGCGTCGCACGCCGACCGGGTCGTGACCTTTTCGACATCGGCCACGGTGATCGCTCCGGCGAGGTCGGCCGTGACCTGTTGCAAGGTCCGCGTGCGAGCTTCGGAGTGTCGTGCGGCGTCGAAGAGGCGCGCACGCTCCAGCGCCTTCGCGATCCGGTCGGCCACCTCGTGGAAGTAGCCGCGCGTGGCGGGGTCGAACTCGCGTTCCTCATCGAACGCGACGTAGAGCACGCCCAGCACGGCGTCGTCGACCCGAAGCGGCAGGGCGACACGAGCCTGGTAGGAGAGCAGGGCGCCTTCCAGGTGTGGGAACTGAGCGACAACCTCGGCCGCGGAGCGGTAGAACGCGCTGCGACCGTCGCGCAGCGCGCGCGTGACCGGCGTGTCGTCCTCGGTCGAGATCGAGCGCCAGGCGTCTCGTTTCTCGTCGAAGCCGCGGAGACGCGTGATCGTGAGCGACCGTCGGTCCGCTGCGGCGAGCCCGAGACCACCGTTGGGCGCATCCAGCGCGTCGAGCGCATCGACGAAGACCGCGTCGGCGATCTCCTCCACCGAGGTCGACGACGAGAGCGCCTGCGTGACACGGTCGAGGCGCTCGGCGCGGGAACGGCTCGACCGCTCGGCGTCGCGTTGCGCGGTGACCTCGAGCGCGGCGCCGAGGAACGGCCCCGCCGGGTCGCTGGCGTCCAGGGGGAAGCCCTGATCGTTGACGAGCGCGTACGTGCCGTCGGCGCGCCGCAGCCGGTACTCGGTGGCGAACGCCTCGTTGCGTTGCATGGCGGCGCGACAGCCTTCGAAGAGCCCGAGATCGTCGGGATGGACGCAGGACGCCCAGCCTTGGCCGATCGCCTCGGTGGGGTCTCGATCGAGGACGCGCGCCCAGGCCTCGTTCACGTAGGTGCAGCCGCGCTGTGGGTCCCACATCCACACGATGGCGGGCGCGGTCTCGAGCACCTCCGGCATGCGCCCGGGGCCGATCACACCACCCGCGACGTCGGCCGGGACGTCGGCGGCCCCTCTCACCTGCTCCGGCATCGTTCCTATCCTCTCGCGGGCACGAGGTGAAGGCCACCGAAGGTGACCGGCGGTTCCGGCCGTGGGTTCGTGCTACCGATACGTCAACGCGATGAGCGAGACGATCACCAGCACGGACCCGAGGAGCCCCAGTCCCCAGAGTGCCTCGGACCAGTCCTGGCGTTCCTGCGCTCGATCGTGTGGTTCATCCATGACGGATCTATACCCACGATCCCCGCAAACATTCCATTGGAAGGGGAATGAGCGGGCGGACGCCGGGCCGGCCGGGTAGCCTCATCCCGTGGCGCTCGCGCTGGAGGAATACGCGCTCATCGGGGACACCCATACCGCCGCGTTGGTTGGACGCGACGGCTCGATCGACTGGCTGTGTCTGCCCCGGTTCGACTCGGGCGCGTGCTTCGCTGCACTGCTCGGTGAACCCCAGCACGGTCGCTGGTTGCTCGCGCCCTCCGAGCCGCTGCGCGCACGTCGTCGCTACCGCGGCGACACGCTGGTGCTCGACACCGAGCACGAGACGCGCGACGGGGCGATCCGTGTCACGGACTTCATGACGCCGCGGCGCGCGCAGGCGCGCGTGGTGCGGATCGTGGAGGGGATCCGGGGCGAGGTGATGGTCCGCAGCGAGCTGAACCTGCGCTTCGACTACGGGCTCGCGGTCCCGTGGCTGCGCGAGACCGCTCACGGCGCCAGCGCCATCTCGGGCCCCGACGCGGTCCTGCTGCGGACGGATGTCCCCACCGATGTGACGACCGGTCTCGTGCAGTCAGAGTTCCCGATCCGCGCCGGGCAGCGCGAGGCGTTCGTGCTGACGTGGCATCGCTCCCACGAGGAGGCGCCACCCAAGATCGACCCGTTCGACGCGTTGCGGAGCACGTTGCGCTACTGGAACCGGTGGTCAGAGCGCTGCACCTATCACGGGGAATGGCGCGACGCGGTGCTCCGTTCCCTGATCACGCTGAAGGCATTGACCCACCGTCCGACCGGCGGCGTGGTGGCGGCGCCGACGACCTCGCTGCCGGAGGAGATCGGCGGGTCGCGTAACTGGGACTACCGGTTCTGCTGGCTGCGGGACGCGACGTTCACCCTGTACAGCCTGCTGATGGCCGGCTACATCCAGGAGGCGGAGGCGTGGCGTGAGTGGCTGCTGCGGGCGGTTGCCGGCGACCCGCGCGACCTCCGGATCATGTACGGCATCGCGGGGGAGCGGCGCTTCCCCGAGTTGACCGTCGAGTGGCTGCCGGGCTACGAGGGATCGCTCCCCGTGAGGGTCGGCAACGACGCCTCACGGCAGTTCCAGCTCGACGTCTACGGCGAGGTTTTGGACCTGCTGCACCAGTCCTCACGCGAGGGTCTGCCGCACGAGCACGCCGCGTGGGAGATGGAGCTGCGGATCATGGACGTGCTCGAGTCGAACTGGCGCGAGCCCGACGAGGGGATCTGGGAGGTGCGCGGCGGGCGGCAGCAGTTCGTGCACTCCAAGGTGATGGCGTGGGTCGGGGTCGACCGCGCGATCCGCGACGTCGAGTTCTTCGGGTTCGATGGGCCGGTCGACCGGTGGCGGGCGCTGCGCGAGGAGATCCACGCGGAGGTCTGCGACCAGGGCTTCAACGACGACCTCGGCTCGTTCACGCAGGCGTACGGGTCCAAGGCGCTTGACGCAGGCATCCTGATGATGCCCCTGGTCGGGTTCCTGCCGGCGACCGACCCGCGGGTCGCCGGCACGATCGCCGCGATCCAGGAACGGCTGACGGTCGACGGATTCATCCGCCGCTACGACACCGAGACCCACGTCGACGGCATGCCCGGTGGTGAGGGCGCGTTCCTGCCGTGCAGTTGTTGGCTCGCGGACTGCCTCGCGCTGCAGGGTCGGGACGAGGAGGCGCGAGCGCTCTTCCAGCGGGTGCTCGACGTGCGCAACGACGTCGGTCTCCTGTCCGAGGAGTACGACCCGGTGCGCAAGCGGCTCGTCGGCAACTTCCCGCAGGCGTTCTCCCACGTGTCGCTGATCGGAACCGCGCGGAACCTCTCGCGCAAGGCCGAGGGTCCCGCGGACCGCCGGCGCCGCCCCCCTCGCCTGGCGACCGGGCTCCGCGCGGCGCGCGGCGGCAGATCGTGAGCCTCGAGGAGGTCCGGGCCAACCTCGCTAGGGCGGCGATCCTGCTCGACTTCGACGGGACCCTGGCACCGATCGTTGCCGACCCTGCGGCCGCCCGCCCGGTTCCCGATGCGGAGCCCGTGCTCCGTGCCCTCTGCGAACGCGCGGCGCTCGTCGCGGTGATTACCGGCCGGCCCGAGGGGTTCGTCCGGTCGGTGCTCGACGTGGCACGGCTCGAGGTCGTCGGGCTCTACGGGCTGGGCGACTCGCCGCCGATGGATCGGCGCATCGTCGAGGCGGTCGGCGAGCTGACGGCAACCGTGCCCGGCGCCGAGCTAGAGGACAAGGGTGTGAGCGTCGCCGTGCACGTGCGGCGTGCGGCCGATCCGGACGTCGCCGCCGCCGAGCTGCGATCGCCGCTGCAGGTCATCGCGGAGGCCAATGGGTTGTCGATCTTCGAGGGCAAGCGGGTGATCGAGCTCGCCCCGGCGGGCGCGCGCAAAGCGGGGGTGGTGCGACAGCTCCTCGCGCGCGCCCGCCCCGACGCCGCGCTCTACGCCGGCGACGACGCCGAGGATGCGGCGGCGTTCACGGCGCTCGCTGACGCCGGGCTGCCGATGTGCCGGGTGGCCGTGACGGCCTCAGGAACGCCCGAGCGCCTGATCGAGGTCGCGGATGTCCAGGTCGAGGGGCCCGAAGCCCTCGTCGGGCTCCTCCGGACGCTGTGAGCTCATCCCCGACACGACATCGAGGTCGCGCAGCTGCGCGGTCAGCCACCGCACGGGGTTGCGTGTCAGCACCGCGCGGTTGAGGCCTCGGGCCCGGCGGATCCGCTCCTCTCGCGGCATCTCGAGGCCGGTGGCGATCGCCTCGGCGGTCTCGGCGACGTCGAACGGGTTCACGGGCAGTGCGTGCCGACCCAGGCGGGCGAACGCGCCGGCGTTCTCCGACAGGATCAGCGCACCATGGCGCCGGTTGACGAGCGGGCCCTCCATCGCGACGAGGTTCATCCCGTCGAAGATCGGGTTGACGAGCAACGCGTCGTACAGACCGTAGGCGGCTACCGCACGCTGGTAGCTCTCGTCGGTGCGGACCTCGATCGGCTGCCACCCCGCGCCGCCGAACTTCGCGTTGATCATGTCGACGAGGTCGAGCACCCGCGCGGCGTAGGTCTGGTACTCGGGGATCTCGGTGCGCGACTCGGGCAGCAGGGCGAGGAACCGCACGCGACCGCGCCACTCCGGTCGGTCGTGCAGGAAGGTCTCGAACGCCTGGAACCCGCGCATCAGGTTCTTCGACAGCTCCAGGCGATCGACGCGTAACAGGAGATGCGCGTCCTCACGCCACTCGGTCAGCTCGCGACGGAACGCCTTGACCTCGGCGCTCCGCGCGGTCGCCCGCAGCGGTATCGGGTCCAGCGACACCGGGTAGGTGCGCACGAACACGGTCCGGTCGCCGATCCTGATGCGTCGACGGCGGACGTCGACGTGCACGTCGTGCAGCGAGTCGCGGACGCTCAGCAGGAAGTTCTCGGCCCAGCGCTCGGCCTGGAACCCCAGGACGTCGGCGCCGAGCATCCCGGTGAGCAGGTCCTCGCGGATCGGTGAGGGGAGCACGCTGAGCGCGGACTGACCACCGAAGGGCGTGTGCGTGAAGTGCGCGATCCTGGCGTTCGGCTGGAGCTCCCGCAGGAAGCGCGGGACGAGGGAGAGGTGGTAGTCCTGCACCAGGTAGACCGGGTCGCGCTCGCCCTCTGCGTCGAGCGCGTGGGCGAACATCCGGTTCACCTCCCGGTAGTCCTCCCAGATGATCCGGGTCTCGGCGTCCCAGCTCGGCAGGTACGACAGATCGAACAGGTGGTGATGCAGCTGCCACAGCACGCGGTTGGCGATGCCGTTGTAGTAGCCCGCGTACCGATCTGGCGGAACGTCCACGAACCCCGCGCGGCCGGCCGGGTCGACGTCGATGGAATGACCCGCAGCGACGTCTCGGTCGCCGTCGGTCATCGCGGCCGCGAGCCAGGTTGCGTCGGACTCGAACAGGACCCCGGCGAGCGCGGTGACGAGCCCGCCGGACCCGCGTTCGCCGATGAGCTCTCCATCCTCGTTGCGATGGAAAGAGACCGGGCCACGATTGGATGCAACGACGAGTGGGGACTCGAACGCCGCGGGCTGGGCGTGGGGCATCGCAACCCCCATCTTAGTAGGAGTGCCCCGAGGGGGTTCGGCCTGAAGGAACGGGCCGACCCACCCCGAGGCCGCTTCCCCGAACGCCGAGACGACCCCGCTCAGTCGTCGAACGCGTCCTTCGCGCCCTCTTTCACGTTGTGCGCAGCGTCCTTGACGTGGCTCGCCGCGCGCTCGGCGTCGCTCTTCATCTGATCCTTGCGACCCTCGCGCTCCAGGTCCTCGTTGTCGGTCGCCTTGCCGGCGGCCTCCTTGACCTTGCCCTTGGCGTCGTGTGCCGCCGCCTTCGCGCGGTCGCTCGTGTGCTCGTCACCCATCGTGTGCCCCCTTCGGTCGATGTCCACGTCATCCCCCGCGAGACGCGGGAGGAAACGTCGCGCTCAGGGCTCGAGGGTCGAGCGGAGCGTGCTGAGGGTCTGCGTGAGGATCCGCGAGACGTGCATCTGCGAGATGCCGATCTCGGCGGCGATCTCGGATTGCGTCTTGTTCTCGAAGAAGCGCATGTACAGGATCCGCCGCTCCCGTTCGGGCAGCTCCCGGATCGCCGGCGCGACGTCGGCCCACCCGGTGGCGAGGTCGAACCGCATGTCGATCTCGCCGAGGGTCTCCGAGGGCGCCTGCGCGTCGTCGTCGATCCCGGCGTCGAGCGACGTCGTCGTGAAGGCCTGCGCGGCGTCGACCGCCTCGATCACGTCGGCCTCGGTCTCACCGATCGCCGTGGCGATCTCGGCGAAGGACGGCGAGCGGCCGAGCGTCTGCGATAGTTCGGGCAACGCTCTGTTCACGAGCAACGCGATCTCCTGCAACCGGCGTGGCACGCGCACCGACCAGCATTTGTCGCGGAGGTGGCGCTTCAGCTCGCCGACGATCGTCGCAGCGGCGAACGTGGAGAATTGCACCGCGCGATCGGGGTCGAACCGATCGACGGCGTTGAGCAGTCCCATCTGCGCGACCTGCACCAGGTCTTCCAGTGCCTCGCCGCGTCCGAAGTACCGCCGTGCGAGGTAGAGGACGAGCGGGTGATACTCGCGCACCACGATCTCGCGGAGCTCCGCCGGTGACGTGCCGTCGACGAACGCCTCGGCGACCCGGAGGTCGCGATCGCGCCTGCTGTTCGCCGTGTCGGCGCCCGAGGCCGTCATGACCGGGTGTAGCTCACGTGCAGCCCGATACAAGGATCGTTGCCGTCCAAGGCTTCCTCGGCGCCGTCGGTCAGGGTCTCGATGACGATCCACGACAGCGGATCGGTGTCGGGTCCGAGCGGCCACTGCGCCACCGTCGCGTCACGCAGCGCCAACCGGATGTGCAGCCCGTCGCCGTCGGTCGAGAACGAGGCGCGAAGCGACCCTCGCTGCTCGCTCGCGCGGATCAGCCGACCGGCACCCTCGGAGACCGCGAGCCGCAGATCGTCGACGCGGTCGATGCCCAGCGGTGTATGTCCCGCGACGACCGCCGTGACCGAACGCAGTACATCGATCGACGCGGGCAGCGCGGGAACACTGATCCACATCGGATCGATGGATGGTTCCCCCATGCGACCTATACTAGACACGCGTACCTCGCTTCCCTGGATGCACCATCGTTCGAGACGAACGGATGCAGATGGCGACGATACTGTTGACCAACTCGACCCACGGCTCGTGGCAGATCGTCGGCGTGGAAGGGGAGCTGGATCTGTCGACGAGCTCCCGCTTCCGTGAGGCCCTGACCGAGCTCGTCGACGCATCGCCTCGGGTCGCGATCGACCTTCGCGGGGTGACGTTCATGGACTCCACGGCACTGGGTGTCGTCGTCGCGGCGATGAAGCGCGCGCGCGAGCGCGACGGTGAGCTCGCGCTGATCGGTCCCACCGGCTCGCCTCGCAAGGTGCTCTCGATCACGGCGCTCGACCAGATCATGCGGATCGTCGACGATCCGAGCGAGCTGTCGGAGCCGGGCTGAGTGGCGGGGACCGACGAGCTGTTCGAGCTGCACGTCGAGGGCGACCCGACCGGACTGTCGACGATCCGCGTGTTCGTACGCGCGATCGCCCGTTCGGTCGACGCCGACGCCGAGCGCGTCGATGACCTGCAGCTGATCGTGTCGGAGATCTGCAGCGAGCTCCTCGAGGCGGGGGGTCGCGAGCTCAACGTCGCGGTGCGTCGTGACGACTCCACGCTCGACGTGTCGGTGGAAGGTGTGGATGCCGTCGTGGCGATGGAGGGCGAGGACAAGGCGTTCCGCCGCGAGCTCTTGCGGAGCCTCGCGCCCCACACGGAGTGGGGGCCCGCCGGGGCCCGATTCCGCGTGACGGTGCCGGCCGCGAGCGTGCAGGACCGATAGATCGCGCACCGTTTCCGATGACACCGCGTGGGTAGCGCCGCGGCATGATCCGAGACAGCAAGGTCCCGCGGCCGGGGCCGGATCCCGGACCGGAGCCCGGTCCGCAACCCGAGCCGGGCCCACCACCGCCTGGACCCGGTCCCATCCCGATGCCCCCGCCGCTCTGACCGAGCGTTGCCGCCGCGGGTGTACGGCGCTCATGCCGCTCGTTGTGCCCGCTCGTCGCCGCGCAACAGCGCGAGCACGGCGAGCTCGATGTCGCGACGCGCGTCCTCGGTCCAGCGAGCCGGCGCATCATCCGGCAGCGCGGCGACCTCCTCCGCGATCGTCCGGCCCTCGCGGTACCGGTCGATCACTCGCGGGTCGATGTAGGAGCGTCGGCAGACCGCCGGTGTATTGCCCATCGCCTCGGCGACGTCTCGCACCATCCCGCTGATCGCGCGGTCGACCGTGCGCTGGGGCGTCGACGCCCCGGGTACCTCGCGGCTCGCCAGCCCGGTCGCGGCCAGGACCGTCGCGTGCCACGTCCGGAAGTCCTTCGCCGACGCGTCGTCGCCGATCCCGTCGCGCAGGTAGCCGTTGACGTCGGCCGCGCGGACGTCGAACCACCGGTCGAGATACTGACCAACGAGCCCGCGACGACCCAATGCGAAGAACAAGGCGACGCCGCCGACGACCGGCGGGAGCACCATCGACAGCGTGCACAAGGCGCGCACGGCGCCCCGCCCACGGAACTCCACACGAGCCAGCAGCCAGGCGAGCGGTACCCCGAACACGATCGACAGGCCTGTTGCCCACAGCGAGCAGACCACCGACAGTCGAAGCGCCGTCAGCGCACCGTCGTCGGTCAGATAGCTCCAGGCGCTCGACCACGGTGCCCGCCACAACAGCCCGACCAGCGGCAGCGCGAAGAACGCGATCGCCACGATCGCGAGCGCCAAAACCGGGGCCGGCAGCGCGCTGCGTCGGCCCCGGTGTCGTGAACTCACGGCGCGAGGAAGCCGAACGAGGCGAGAATCTTCTGACCGGGCTCACTCAGCACGAAGTCGACGAAAGCCTGCGCGCCATCTGCGTTCGAAGCCTCGGCCAGCGGCGCGATCGGATACTCGGCGACGACGTTGACGTCCTCGGGAATCGCCACACCTTCGGCATCGGTACCAGCCGCGGTCACATCGGTGGCGTACACGAGCCCGGCATCGGCCTCACCCAGCGTCACCTTGGTGACGACCGCCTTGACGTTCTCCTCGAACGACGCCGTCGTCACCGAGATCCCCGCTTTCTCGTAGATCTGCTCGGCGTACGAACCGCACGGCACC
>Ga0207648_10001495_pt1 | contig 25754 bp, 28 predicted proteins | sample KBSMisM32_FD_184310 | JGI IMG/M metagenome (GOLD analysis project Ga0207648, IMG submission 184310) | Miscanthus rhizosphere microbial communities from Kellogg Biological Station, Michigan, USA - KBS Miscanthus M3-2 (SPAdes) (version 2) | ecosystem: Host-associated > Plants > Roots >... | reverse complement strand
AATTCATGTTATTCTTATGTCGATCATTTTTGAACATTATAAGCAATTAACAAAAATAGGAAACGAACAGAGCTGTTCCATGGAACAAGTTAAGCATTGATGGTCAAATGTATGCGATGCAGAATGCTGTTACCTGAATCTTAGATGCATAAATTAATGAGATTTCGTGATATTACTCCAGGATTAAACCCACATATCAGTTACGTTTAATTTTAAATGATATAACTTCGAGCATTGTACCAATTAATTTAAATCTAATAACCCAAATAAATGATAATGTGCAATCGCACGGAAGACATAACCTACTAGATAATAAACTCAAATTCTTTGCACTTACTACGGTTATTGTTTCCGCTCTGCTCATACCATTAACCATACCTCATATTTTGCACAGATCAATGATATATCATATTATAATTCATATTGTGAGCTTAAATATTTCAGTTTTCCTTGGATTGGTGGCAATTTTTGCTTATCTAAAAAATAGCAGCTTAAGGATGCTGTGTATGGCACTAGGATTTGTAACTCTTGCAATTGTAGAGGTAATAATGTTGCTAACTTCTACAGGTAATTTGGCCAACGTAATATTACCATCTGTAAATATTGAGTTACCCCACATAGTATTATTAATAATGTTGACCTTATTTGGGTTGGGGCTCCTTAAGACAAATTGAGCTATAAATTCGATTCAATATACAATAATTCTTCGAGTGAGGACTTGCTTAACTCATTGCCTAAATTACAGCAAGAATTATTGGTTTGTATTGACGAAAATCCTGGAATTAGATATAGAGAACTGATGAGAATGATTAAATTCCCAAATGGGGTACTCTCATATCATATCGATAAATTGGAAAAAATGGACCTCGTAAACGTAGAAAGAAAATCGAGGATAACAAGATTCTTTCCACGAAATATTTCAAACGATATCATGGGTATCTTGGGAAATTTGAGAAGTCAAACATCATACGAGATTATCAAGTTACTTTATGAGAAAGGACCGATCTCTCAGCAAGAGATAATAAAATACACGAGAAAGGCAACATCTACAATTTCCTGGCAGATGAAAAAGTTATTAGACGAAAATATCATCTGCATAAAAAATAACGATTCCAATTATGATGAAAATAAAGAGTTTGGCAGCAATATACTAAGTAAAAAGGTAAAGTTATATGACCTGTTGAACAGAACCTTAGTAAACGATCTCATTTATAAGACCAATAAATATATTGATAGTGTGGTAAATAATTATTCAGAAATAATTGATTCGTTGTAGATAATCCATAATCCATTTCAAATTACACGAAGGCTGAATTCTTTTTTGAAATTTTGATAATCTCTACGATATTTTGTGAATTTTTAAAGCACAATAACGTCAGATATAAATACAAATAAATATCAAACGGAGTATTTTATATTATGGATCCTTTAACGGAGAAACCTGAAAAAATAGCATTTATTGGATACAATATTGGAATCTATGAATCAATTCAAAAATTTGCATCGCTGATATTAAGCGGTAAAATAAATAACTCCCTTGACACGAACAAAATAGCACAATTGCTTTCTGAGACGGTAACATTTTATGATGCTGAAATGATTTCTCAACTAATTAACCTACTTGTAGGAAGTAATGCAAAGACGCCTATTGGAAGGGTTGATGCCAATGAGGTAAGTTATGTAATCAATCAACTTAAGGCCTGTGGAGTTTCCTTGCCATAGTAACTAGCATGATTAGGATTTCTCGCCGTTTCTAACCATAGTAATTAAATCTAAAAACTGCTACAGCGTATTTATATTCCAATTAAATAAATTTTATTATCACTTCTGGTTTATTTCGTATTAATAAAATTTAATTCATAACAATTTGATTAATAATAATATGTTATGAGTATTCATAACCATAGCTTAGTCCTTCTTAAATATCATTTCACTAATTAAAAGAGGTATGGAATCATTAGGAATTATTGAAATGCTGGAATGGTACATAGTTGGATTCTCAGTGACATTAGGTGCACTCCATTTAATATCAAAACTAAAACTTTTGAGACGCAGAGAAAAGAAAGCGATGTACGTCGAATCATCATACAAAATCGGTAAATGAGGAACCTAGAATCGTAATTTAAATACAATGATTGGATATGAATGCATCAAAACGCCTGCAAACCTTGTGTAGTAAAGAAAATGGCAAGATCACAAGATATCCTGAAAGCTTGCGGACGTTGGATAATGGTGTAGAGCACTATTTTGTAGAAGTGACTTCTAAAGAAGGAATTCAATATGGATTACAAGCATATGGCATCGAGGCAATAGAACTGTACAAGGAAACAATGAAAGCTCTTGGGAGGGATACTTGAAAACATAAAATAAACTTTCTAAATTTGTTATTTTACCTTATCCTCACCATTTTCTTTTGCTAATTTTAGAGAAATAGAATTAATACAGTACCGTTTATTCGTGGGATGAGGACCATCATCAAAAACATGTCCAAGATGTGACCCACATTTTTTACAGTTAATCTCAATCCTTTTCATTCCAAAACTATTATCTACAAGATATTCCACGTTGCTTTGGTTGATTGGAGCATTAAAACTTGGCCAACCAGTGCCAGAATCAAACTTGGTCTCTGAATTGAATAATTCATTGCCACAGCATACACATTTGTAAATTCCCTTATCTTTTGAATAATAATATTCTCCTGAAAATGGAATTTCTGTTCCTTTATTGCGACAAACTTCATATTGTTCCCGTGTAAGTTTCCTTTTCCAATCTTCATCTGACATCCTCTCTACATTCATATCATTATCAGACATATCCTTTCTTAACAATTATCGATATAAATAATAACTGTCAAAGTAACACAAATTTAGCATTCTGGTGTCATCCAGCTAATACTGGACTGTTTGTTTTTCCGTACGCGCTTCTGATAGATTAATTGCTAATGCTAATTACAATCATGAAAATGATTGTGACATTTTATATCGGGGACTTGCATCATCAGTCTAGGGGCTGGTAGTTCAGTGGTACGAATGTTTGCTTCGCAAGCAAAAGGTCATGGGTTCAAATCCCATCCAGTCCATTAACAAAGTAACTTTATCAGAAATCCCATTTTAGAACCGATATCGTCACGCATCCCTCTGGGCTCGAAATGAAAGAGTTGATAAAGAGTTAAAGGCTAAAATGCTAAGGTTTTGGTTAGTCTTCATTCGCAGGCATAGGATATATTTCGCCATTTTTTCTATATTCCTGCCAGCAAGTTCCATGGATAAATTCTAAGATATCCAAGTCTTCAATATCCATGTTAATGCCACAATATTTACAAATACGACCACCCTTAAAATAGTTCATGAGAGTTACCTTCCTATAGCCACCAGTGTATATTTACTTGACTCAGGAAAGACAATGGCAGCTTTATTTCCAAAGTGCAGGGTTATCTAAGAAAATCTGACCATGTCGTTACCGATATCTTATTCTGTCTCATGTGACACTACGCCTTTGTTCAGCAATTCACTTTATAAAAAAAATTCTAGTATTAAAAATGCCAATTTCTTGTTATTAGTAAAGTAAACATCTTACCAAACCTTAATCTACTCCTTTCACCAAGCCTGACTTGTGAGCCGAATAACAAATAACTGGGTAACATTAGTCAGCACAGCAGCTTTTTCAATTGAAGCAGTATTAGTCGAGCTGCTTTACGTAATGGCCTCTATTCCCACTTTAGCAATTGCCGCGGGAAGCATGCCCATTGCAGGTGCTATGGTTCTTATCATTAATGGTTTTGTATTCAGAAACAAGTTTACAATATTCAAGGGTAACGGTTGGAAAATGCTTATTGTTGGTGGAGCATTATTCACAGCGGCAGATTTTATGTGGTTCGACAGTGTAGATAGGATAGGCTCTGGCAAGACAATGCTGCTTACCATACCCGCAGAGGAAGTTTTCATTGTTTTATTGGCAATTGTATTTCTAGCTGAGCGAATGCTAAAGCTTCAGCTAGTAGGTATAGGTGTCGCCATTGTTGGGTTTACCATATCAGCAGCTAGTAATGTATCTGGAAATGGGGTACATTTTCAAATAGGAGACCTGGAGGCCATATTGTCTGCCACGTTCAATGCCCTTGCAATCACATTGTTTGCAAAGCTGATTGTCAGGTATAACCCCACTGAAGTAAGTGGATGGATTATGCTCATCTCAGGTCTTGTCATTAATGCAATCCAATACACATTCTATCCACCCCATCTATCAGTAATCGACTGGCTTTACCTGATAGGATTCTCATTCATAGCGCTAGCAGCATTTACTCTTTACAATGTGAGTATGAAACGTATAGGCTCATCAATGACTTCAATAATAACTTCAACCTCTCTAATTCTTACCGTTGTAATCCAGTTAGCCATGGTTCCTTTTGGAATAGCGCTTACGTTGCCCAGTAACCTAGCTTTAGCGTTGCTGGGTGGTGGTATTAGTGTTGCTGGCATATGCATTAGTTCTAAAGCCGAGCAGAAGAGAGAGAAAACAGAAGAAAAGATTAAAGATAAGAACATGGAGGTGATTACAAATTAAATGGAATTTGTTTTTGATGAATATAACATGAGGACCTTGCCACCAAGGCAGAGACTCGACAAAGTTATACAAGTTCTAAAAAATGGAAATGAAAGAGATGAATCTATACGATGGGATTGTATTTGGCTTGCAGGAGAAATAACTGAAGCAGTTAGCAAAGATGACCCTATTTCCACTGAAATAGCAGACCTGATGGTTTGGGTCTTGAATAATGACGACAATGGCATCGTGAGACACGAAGCTGCGTTTCAGATTGGCTTACATAACATGAGAGCAAAGATTCCTGACCTCATCAACTCCATATTAAACGATAGGAGCGACCTTGTAAAACACGAAGCTATTGAAGCTCTGGGTTTATTGCGAGACCATGGAAGTAAAGAAACGCTGACGATGATGCTAGAAGACAAAAGTGAGGCAGTTACTGAAACTGCAGCTTTTGTACTAAAAAGGCTTGAACGGCTGAAAGATAGAGGAGAATATAAAGGAGAAGCGATATTGTGATGAGCAATTGGATGTCCTGGCGGGGGCAATAAATCTCATGACTTTATTAAAAGAAACTATGTAACCTACTAAACAGAGCAAAGAAAAACAAAGGAATAATAATCAATCTTTTGCATGAAATGCTTAAGAATCACTAGCTGGTAACGATACTTATTCTAATAACGTTTAAGCTTTAGTATTAAATAATATTTATGATGAGCTTTATCAGATTATTTTATAGTGTCTGTAAAGAGAATAAGTGATAAGCAACGGAGCTAAGAACCATAGAACATTTACCCAATGTGTTCTCGTGTATAGTCCAAATATTTCAAGATGGTAATAATTGATATCCGCGAAGGTATTTAAGAATATCCCAACGGCTAAAAGTGACCAGACACTGGCAAGCAAACTTTGTCTAAAAACTTGCATGCCCAGAATAGCAAAAGATAGTGTGGTCGCAGAAGCAGCTACGAACGGTACTCCGTAATAATAATCAAATAAATCATAACCAACCTGTATAAACGTAAAGTACGAGTATATCAATACTAGAGCCACTGGAACAGCTGCTAACCAAATTATTGTCATTGTACTAATTTTACGTTTGAAGAACTTGATGTTGCGTATCAGATGAAAGACTATAAATGGATATTGTGCAAAAAAGAAAACGTCTGCAATTGAAGGATAAGGATATATTTTTAAAACTCCAATATAATAGTCCCAAATAATTTCGCCAATAGCATACGCTGTAAATCCAATACCCAAAGCAAGATAGGCCTGTCCAAAGACCTCTGAACGCTCGTATCTTTTTGATACAAGAAATGATGCGATTGCACAGACCATGACGGCTACTAAGACCACAAAGTCGATTGGACTTAGTTCACCCTCCTTTTCAGGGAGTATATAGTTGAATGTTTGATAGATTACAGCTAAGCCTGCAATTAGGAATAAAACTTTGTAATTGAGCCGACTTTTGGGTTCGATAGTATTCTCGTCCGTGCTAACAGACATCTACTATGGTATGGCATTCATAGGTCATAACTTTTTTCCCCTTAAAAGTACACGAATAATTTGACTCTCATTAAGAATATTTTCTTTCAGCAACACTTCAACTGTTGGAATTGAAGGTAATGGAGTATCAGCGTTAAAAATCAATCCATTTGTATCTATCTCAATATTCACTTTTTCGAAAAGCGCTGTGTACTTGTTCACTTTTTTACCATCAGACGATTCTGCGTACCCCTGTTCCGTAAGAAAACCCATTTCGACTAACTGATTAATTAATCTATATCCAGATGATTTTGGTATTCGAGCTGTTTCTAGGATATCGAGTATGACTGAAGGCTTGTTGAAGGCTACCTCTAGGATGATTCTCTTGTCTCTGTCGCCGTAAGTTGCAACAATAAGCTCCGCCAGCTCTTCATTCGCTATTGATAACCAGCGCTTTCCTTTCGCAGGTGTATTAATGGAAATCAAGCGATTAGCAAAATCTTCTTCAATGGCATCGGCTCCAGAAGCGAAAAATTCTCTAAGTGTAGCATCTAATGCATGAAAGTCATCTATGGAGGCTGCCAAGTCCATGCTGTATCGCTGGTGCAATCTAGTCTCGATTTTTTCACAAGTTTTTTGACCCAGTTTTTCCCTTATCATAGATTCAAGTGACTGTCCAAGCAAGCGGTCTAATGCGGAGGGCATTAATTGCCTGTATAGAGCAGGGGCAATATTTAATCTTAGTCGGTTATTCTCAAGTAAAGGCCGATAATTAGCATAAATCTATGTACTTTCTCGAATTTTAGAATTATTTGAGATATACTTTAATGAAACAGAGGATTTTTTAGTCAAATGTTTTTAAACGATCAGGTGTTATTCTCAAATATGGGAATAATAGAAACACAAGACTCTCCCAGTCTCAACATGGCAACAAATTCTGACTCTGCTAGCCAGCAAGACAACATCTTCTTTTCGGAAAAATCGCGCATGTGTTGCGTCGGATTTGTTGATATGGTAGACTCGACTAGAATCACTGCTGGTTTGACAACGCGCCAAATGAGCAAGTATTATTCTTTATTTATTAATTGGGTAAGCGGTATTATAAGTGGATATAGTGGTAAGGTTGTAAAGAATACAGGCGACGGTCTGCTTTTCTATTTTGCTTTGCGCGGTGATTCGCCCATCAAGATTGTCAGAAATTGCCTTGACTCAGCAATCACATTATCAGTCCTCCATCGTAGTATTAACAGGAAATTTATTTCTGAATTGCTGCCAGAGCTTAATTATCGAATAAGCTTAGATTACGGGGAAGTCAGTTTTGCCCAAACGGTCGACTCGACTACATCCGATATATTCAGTACTACAGTTAATATTTGTGCCAGAATAAACAAAGTGGTAGAACCTAATAAGGTCATAATCGGCGGAGATTTGTACAGAATCGCAAGGAATCTAAGCGGCTATGACTTTCACGAAGTAAAGAAAACAATTTCAATCTCGAAAAGGGCATACCCTCTCTATACAGTCTCAGAAGCAAAACTAATTAGTGATGACTAGTAGCTAACTTTACTCGATTTAGTCACGATGACCTAACCTGGAGACATTCTTTTATTCGCTCGAACATGAACACGACAATCTATTGACTATTCTTCACACGCTTAAATGGCTAACTTATGCAGTCATTCTATGTTAAAATTTAGTTTCTATTTTACATATTAACGGCCTTCTCAAGTGCCCTTATTTTTTCAAATGTATCTATATGTGACCATACTGTCGTATCTTTATTCGTAATCAGTGCGTAAACTGCAGCATCATTATTAACAAATTCAGAAGCTGGTTTTCTGTCCATTATCGCGACATATTTTTCTTCAAAGATAAATACAAGCGAATTTGAACTGAAGGCCCTATCAAAAAAACTAACTAAAATGTTCCTGTTTTCATTGTACGATACTAAACTTTTAAAGATAATTTCACTACTTGGAAGAAGGATATTAACTTGTATTTCAGCAACAACTGCCCTTTGTTGTATCTTTTCGAGTATTAGGATCACCTCTTCGTTACCTAACCAATACTTGTCATAAAATAAAATTTTGATTTCTTTTGACCATTCGAGATAATCCTCGAGTTTATCAACAAAATTTTCATAGCCTATAATGTGGTCAGAAAATTCAGTTCCACTATCAGCAACTAATTCATTTTTTGACGAATTTTTCAGGCGGTCCATCTCATCCTTTTCCAAAAATACATTTATCTTTTTAACTTCGAGTGTATTCTTTATCCGATCAAACCAGTAAATCCCAATTCCTAAGAATAAATAACCTATTGCATAAATGATGGACCATAACCATTCATATTCTTCTATTAGTGATTCGCTTATTATAGAAAAATAAGTATAACCGACATCGCCAATTACTAGAAGAATTAGTCCTACTGTAATAAATATCCAATGAAAAATAAATGGGTCATATTTTTTCAGATTTAAGATTATAATCAGAGCAGTAATCAGCATTAAACCATCGAAGATATAGTAAAGAGCATTTACAATAAATTCGAGTTCAGTCGATTCATTAATTGCCAAATCGTAAGCAGAAGATAATATGAGGTATATGGGAAAAATAGCTACAGGTGAAACCAAAATAATGGGAAGGGGATTGAGGCTTTTTCTATTTAATAATGAAAATACACATGAAATCAGAAAATATGAGAAAATTAAGTTTGCTAGCAAGTATGGGACATCTGCTACAGAAGGATAGGGTATATCAATTTGTAAAAAATATTGCTGATAAAAATAAAGCGTTTCTCCTATAAGGAAAAAAACTATTCCCAAAATTAATGACCTAAATTTGTGAATTTCTGACCTTTCTAGTTTAGTATAAAATAATAATTTCGTCACCACGATAACAGAGCAACTTAGAATAATTACACCAGGAAGACCATTCAAAAGAGAAAAAAAATCAGGATGAAAGTATGCACCAATATAAAAAAGCAAAATAGCTATACACGATGGTATTATTATTGCCAGCAATGTAGACTTGGCCTGACTTTTCATTCTATAATATATTTCATCAAATACAGGTGAATACACCGCTGTATTCAATTTTATTAGCTGTATTATCTAGTTTGCTTATCGCGAGATAACTTATTATTTGATAAGTAATTTGCCTATGGTCTATCAATAGACAGTTCCCTTAATTAATTCGTGTTACCAAACGGGGGTGTGCCTCGATTACCACATCTTTTCACTTATTCAATATTGTCAGTTCAGCTTATTTCATTATTTCTTATAGTAAAATACCCCTTTTAGCACTGTCCCCGCGTGGTATATTTTGATAGAACCCTTCTATAAGAAAGGTTCAAATCCCATCCAGTCCATATTACTTTTTAACGCTATACTGGGCTAAAGTTGACGTCAAGTTGGACTTGTATGAAATAAATAGATTGAAATGCGAATTTCCAAGTATTCTAAAAATATAGTTCGTTTGTCCAAAGAATTTTAGTTGTTTCTAAATTAGCCCATTTGTCTGTCAACTGCGAAAGATTTGGTGATTTACCAATTTCATGTGCATCGGGATTTCAAATAATAGAATCATGATTTGACTACATTTACATAGTTGGTAGCCTAACATCCTTTGGAATTTGATTCCTTCTGTCTATCATTATTTATTTTGTGAAGAATGAAATAGCTTGTAAGAGCTATAACGCAATCCGATATACACTAATACGTCTATTGACAATTTAAAAATCATTGGATGTAGAATACAATTTTTCAAATAAAGTTGTGTTAATAACAGGAGGAACAGGAGCACTTGGAAGTACATTGGTAAAAAAATTTATAGATTCTGGTGCAATAACTATTTCATCTTTTGTTAATGACGAAGGAGCGAAGAGACTGAAAACAGCCAATCATAAAGTTGAACTTATCAAATTAGATATCACAAAAGAAGAACAGATACTCAAAACTATACCCATACTGGTTCAAAAATTTGGTACGATAGACATCCTGGTAAACTTGGTAGGAGGCTATCTGGGAGGAATACCAACGATGGAATTGGGCGAAATTGATTGGACGACTATGATGGATCTCAACCTAAAATCTGCGTTTTTGATAAGCAAGTATGTGATACCCATTATGAAATCTGGGAAAGGAGGAAATATTGTCCATATATCATCAAGAACTGGATTAAAATCGGAAGGCTATGATTCCGCATATGCCGCATCGAAGGCAGGATTGATAAGATTTGTAGAAGCCACATCACAGGAGCTCAAAGGAGATAATATTAATGTAAATTGCATCTTGCCCACCATAATTGACACTGAAGCAAACAGAAGGGCGATGCCGGATGCGGACTTTAAAAAGTGGTTATCAAAGGAAGATCTGGCCAATGTAATATTATTTCTCTGTTCTTCGGCATCTAAGGTGATAAATGGAGCTGCTATTCCTACCTATGGTACGTTCTGAATATCTAAATTTCGGCTAGAAATAAGAACTGGGCAGAGCAGATTGTCGTTTCGCTTAAACTGATACCCGTTGGGGTAGCGAACATTAGTACAAATCACCCTCAAAATAGAATTGAAGTTCAATCCACAATAGTTCATCTATAATACTCATTTTAAGGTTAACTGCCAACTAATCTTGAAGACTTAATTTTACGATCTAAATAGAGAACACCGGTAATTACCTTTCAATTTTGGCAAAATTACCGACAAACTCATCAAGATTCATAACCAATCCATAGTAATTACGTATGTTGTCAAGAGTTGATTTGTAGTGGTCTTGGTTATTTGAGGCAGTAGCATCGGAAATTAACACAACGTCATATCCGTGATTGAATGCATCTCGTAGAGAGGATTCAACACAAATGGATGTGTCTATTCCTGAGAAAATTATTGAATCTATACCCAAACTCCTTAGCCAGACTTCGACTTCCGTATCTTGAAATACAGAATCCCTCCTCTTGATAACCACGTGGTCATCCAAACTCGGTCTCAACTCCTCAACAATTTCAGCATCCCAACTTCCTCTAATGCAGATTGGTCGCCTTTTTATTCTCTCTGATCGAGACTTTGGAAGTATCCTGTGTGACCGGGTCAAAAGGTCAATTCCAGACTCCTCTCTAACAGCCTGAGAATAAAAAATTGGTATTTTTGCTTTCCTGCACAATGCAATAAGTCGTTTAAGAGATGGGACTACATCCCTATATTTAGAAACATTTAATCCCATTAAATCGTACGATCCACCTTTACTTACAAATCCATTTTGCATGTCAATGACGAGCAAGGCAGGATTAATATCGTGATTTCTAATTTTCACAACTAGAAATTCTCGAGGGGATTATAAAGTTATTCGTTCGCAAATGCAATGTAGACTTAAATACGAATATGATTTTATTCAAGGTTCTTTGCTTTTCAAAATTCTTAATTGTCAAGTAATTTGTTATTGTATCAATCCAAGACGTCTAACCTATCCTCTTTCAATTATACTTACTAAATATCTACCTGTAGTTTTACGGAAGATTCAGTAAGCTCAAAAGAGCTGTCTAAATTTAGTGTGTTTTTAAGAGTTGATTTTAAATAACCGTGGAGAAACTGAGATCCTTTTTTACCCAGCCGGTGTCTAATGACAATAATTCGCTTTTCATTTTGAGTAGTTTCATCGTACGTTCCCAAAAATCCATAGCGACAAATTATTTTGTCAATATACTCTAACACTGATTCGGAAGTCACTGTTTTTTTCCAGAACAAGATTGTATCACGCGGAATAATTTGTCCTGCCGATACTCCGAGTCCAAATATGTCCTCATCAGGATATGAATCAAAAAGTGACTTTAGCAACTCCCTATTTATGATCACTAAATCAATTTTCGAAAGGAAGCGCGTGAATTCTGAATAACGTTTGAGAATCATATTTACCAAAGCATTTACTGAAACGCCCATTCTCTCCGACTCTTCGTCGAGAACCTTTGATAACTCCATATCGACCCGAAATGACCTTGTAGTGGAAGTAGGCACACTATTCATGCCCCTCTCAAACATAAATGTGTTGTTCTGTAACCAAATGTGTTACAACGCAACACAGAATTTAACAATATTGTACTTGTATACTTAGATCTTAATAGAAGAAAGTCACAGCAATTAGTTTATGAGTTTTGCAATGAATGGCTCGACGAAAGAATCGTTAGTCGAAGGACACAATTGTAACATCGATAAAGCTGTCTTTGATCACGGAACTGGGGAAAAAATATGTAGCGACTGTGGCATTGTTCTTTCAGTTGAACGGGAGTATGCTGATCCACTACTAGATACTAATACTAATCTGGGTAACATGAATTTGGGAACTCCGTCTTCTCTGGCCCATCATGATAAAAATCTGTCTACTATGATCTCCTACTCAAATGTGGATGCAGACGGTGTAGCAATAAGAGTAGATCAGCGTTCAGCAATACAAAGGTTGAGACGTTGGAACAAGATTTCTAACAATAATAGAAGCTACCATAGAAATCTTAAAAATGCATTTGCTGTTCTGATGCGAATAAAGGATAAGCTTTCCTTGAGTGATACGATCATAGAAAAATCGGCATATTACTACAGAAAAACCTTGGACCAACGTCTAATTAAAGGAAGGTCTATCAAGGGATTTGTTGTTGCATGTGTATATGTCTCGTGTAGGGAAATGAATGTCCCCCGAACCATAGAAGAAATTGCTGAGATATCAAATACAGACACGATCTTTTCCGGGAAATGCTATAGATTACTTGTAAAAAAACTCAAGATTCGACTTCCCTCTATTGATTCTACCTCACATCTTACTAGAATCGCTAATAATGCAGGAATCAGTGAGAAAACTGCTAGACACGCTATGCAGATGATGTCAGTAGTAAAAGATAATCCACTTTCTTTTGGAAAGGATCCATGTGCTATCGCAGTTGCAGTCTTGTACGGCGCATGTCTAGAGAAAGGAGAAAAAACTAGTCAATCTAAAATTTCAATTGCTGGAAACGTAAGTGTTGTAACATTAAGGAAACGATTCCTAGATATCAAAAAAATCTTCCCATCTATCCCTAATGGACCTAATGATAAATAACTCCTGCACACTAAAATTAAAATTTGGTAGGGTTTATTCTTGTTAATTTCCTCCTTGATAAAGGTTGGATCTACTAACAAGGATTTATTTTCTCTTTCGCTTTGGAAAAGGTTTTGATATTGTAACATGCATATCTCTTCTTTTTATCCTTTCATTTCTTTCGACAATAAAGTAATATTATCTAATAAACAACAGAAACCGTACAATTGACCAAAAAAGAAAAAAGACATTTCAACATCATGATTATTGAAGATGAACAAGATATCCTTTTGCTATACAAGGACTATCTATCGAGCAAAGGGCATAAAATAGTCGCCACCTCAACTACCGCAAATGAAATAATCTCCGAATATGACAGAATTCTACCTGATGTGGCAATAATTGACTATAAGCTGCCCAATAATACGAATGGAATTGATGCAGCGATCCAAATTCTGGATAAATATCCAACTTCATCAGTTCTTATTGTTACTGCCTATGAGACTGTAAGGAAAGAAATAGCAAATAGTCCTCTTTTTGATAATAAACGGGTAGAGGTTTTGATAAAACCACTTAGGCTTGCACAATTGGAAAGCTCTATTATCAATATTGTGAATAGAAAATAGCAATACAATACGCTTGTTTTATTGTTCTTTTTTGCGAGCATTGATCTAATGCAAGAACTACATTAAATTTTTTTAATTATTTTGTTGGTCAGTAACTCTTCTTCTTCAGAGCTATCGATGAGGGAGCTCGATTTTCCATAAACGTTCTCAAATATTTTATCCAAGTACAACTGGATGTGCGGAGATGTCATCCATAACTCCTTATTTCCATATTTGAATCCGTACCGCTGTGAACTTCCTAATAATTCTCTTTTTTCAAGTTGACACAGATATCCGGTAGATACTCTATTCTCGTCAAAATTATTTTCGCGGGCTATCTCGTCTATAATAAAGTGTATTCCAGATCCATGTTGGGCAGCTGCTTTATTCCTATATGCAATTTCATACGGGATTCCTAAATCATTTGCTAGTTTTCTGTGCACCCGTTTTCCAAGCTTATCATATGGTCCTATAATATTGAGTCTTGGATTGATATCAAAAGCGGTTCTTATGACTTCTTTGTCCAGATAAGGTTCCCTCATCTCAATGCCATGTGCCATAGTCGTTTTATCTTCTCTTTCTAAAGTTTCCTTATAGAGTAAAAAGAGATCCTCTATCATGTGGTCTCTGAGAGACGAATATCCTTCAGTTTCAACTATCCTAGGGTACCATTGGTAACCGCCAAATATTTCATCTACGCCCTGGCCGGAAAATACTACCTTAATATTATCTTTCTTTGCCAATTCCATGGCGGAATAAATTGGTAATGCCACTTCAACTTGCACTGCATCCCTCTCTTCAATGGCATGTATGATTTTTGGTAACATTTCTTGAGTGCTACGTTTGGTTATTACATTTACTTTGAGTGTTAAGTTGAGCTCCTTTGATACTTTATCTGCAAATAAAATATCTGAAGAGCCAGGAGTGCCGGCGTTATAACAGATTACTTCTTTGGCCATATCCTTGGCTAACCATGCTACTAAAACACTATCTATTCCACCTGAAAATATGATTCCTATTTTATCTAGCCCCGCTGTACGTTTTTTCATTGCTAACATTAATGATTTCTTGTATGCTCTGAGAGCTTCTTCAATAGTGTTATATCTAAAATTTTTTCTGTTAGAATTCAATGACCTTGGAGGTTCTGCAATTCTATATTCTCTTAAAGAGCCTTTATTACTTATCACAACGGCATGACCTGGCATTACCCTTCTTACTGATTTATTTCCCCCCAAAAGCCATATTGCTTTTTGCTCTGATGCAAATGTGACCTGTTGAGGATCCTCACTATAGTAAAGTTGCCTAACCCCTAGTAAATCTCTGACAAGTGCTATTTCACCTGTTATGTGGTCCTTTACTGCAATACTATACACTCCATCTAAGACTTTTGCCATTTTTGTTAATGCCTCCACCAAACTTTCTGACTCTGCTAATTTTTCTTCAAGTAGATGAAGGATCACTTCGCTATCTGAGGTACTAACAAAATGGTGTCCAGGTTTCAATCTCTTTCTAATTTGTTTATAATTATAAATTTCACCATTGTGTCCTAAAGTTATTCTTCCATCACAGCTTGTGAAGGGTTGCTTCCCTAATTGACCCCCGACAATTGCTAACCTTACGTGTCCCAGTCCGAATTTCCCATCAGTATAAGGTGTCGATAATTCAGCCGATTCCAAAGGATTTGCTTTATAATGTCCAACTTGTATTGCAACGCCGTCAGGACCGCGATTATGCATGCATGACAGCATCAGTATGAGGTCCTCGGTCACGCCTTCGTTATTCTTATTTAGGACTCCAGCTATTCCGCACATTTTTTCCTCCAACTAACGACAAAACTAATATGATAAACCAAAAGATATTCCCTATGCAATTTATACTTCAACATGATTTATCAGTGTTACAACGTAGTCTCATATATTGGCTCTCCACTTATTTATATGAACTATAGCTAAATATTAACTATTACCAAGAAAATACAATATTTATATAATAGTTCGCCATCCAAGCACTAACCATGTTGATCCTCAATTTTTCTACAGTTTCTATTAGTACATTTAGTATTATCTACAAGAACATTCTATTCTAGCTAGAAAAATGCCACTTCAAATTTACATTTACCAATAATTTGCCATGATATCCTAGAATAGTAAAGCCTTTTGAAGCATTATTGGTAATTAAAGTCTGATACGATCAGTGGATAATTAGTTCTTTGCTGATTTATAGATATTAAGAGCGACATAATCAAGGTGAAGGGCATCTGCCAAGTTGTTTACTGTTGTATTGAGTATTTTTTCTTTGGTAAATCCATTAACAGCTAGCATTTCTTTGATTCCAGTTGTGACTGCTAAACCATAAAAATCCAGATTTTTTCATTACTAAGCGATGCCCGGATAATCAAATCGTGAGTGCACAATAAAACATATATATATGTAAATTTTCGTGCCAATAAAGCAAATTACTCACATGGACAAAGTCGCCTTGTATCCTTGATGAAAATCTTTATAGAGAATGTTGTCTTTTTAAAGCGTAATGGGTAGAGGAAATAGCGAGACATGTAAAATCGCCAAGCATAATTCCATTGCCCAGCTTGATAATGATGATAAAAAAGACATAAAGACGAAGCCAATTAGATTTAGTCATTTGATGGCGTTTAATATTAAAGAAGAAAACAACGAAATTTCAGGCATTTTATCGGTAGAATTTGACTACCATCCTGAGGATGGAATTATGAAATACCGTGATATCAATTACAGTGATAAACGATTAATAAAGCACATCGAAGGCAATCCGCAGGTTATGAAGAATATTGATTCGTATCTTAGAAAAAATCTGTTAGAATCTGAGTACGGCGTCAAAGTCAGGTAAAAAACAACGGTTCTCAATCATTGATTTGAATAACTTTATGGTTGTCCAACATATCTTTTTACAAGTTGGACTAGGTTATCTATCTCTATCGGTTTGTTGAAGAATTCGTCTGTGTGGACCTCTTTGAGCTGATTTGCTTCTATTTCAAATGCTGTCATGAGAACTACCTTTATCCTCGGGTCGATATCCCTCAGTTTCTTGATGAATTCAAAACCCGAAATTGGACTCATTCTGATATCAGAAATCACCAACTTGTATTTAGCATGATTTTCTTCAATCTCCTCAAGGGCCAACTCCGGATTTGTAAAAGCGCGAGCATTAATTCCATTTACACTTAAAACCTCTTTAAACAAGTTTAGGATATCGATTTCATCATCCACCAACAGTACAAGATTACGCTCCAACATGAATTCTACCAATATTCAATGATAAAAGATTTTTCAACAACCCAAATTTCTAATTTTTTCTATTCTATTGTTTGTAACTATTAATAGAATTCTTTTATACGATTCTAATCAAGTAAGTATATGGTGGAGTGTATAATGTGTGGAAGAAATATTAGTGATCCTGCACAATGTATCATTTATAATGGATACAAGTTTGATCGCTCTACTTGCGTTAATATTTTCAAAAAATTAAGTTTTATCTATGAATCTGCTTTCCTTGATATTTTAAAATCTTAAATTTTAGAGATATTAAATGAATTTTAAATCAAATGCCTTGAAATAAAATTCCATCCATCTTGACCCGCAATATCACAACCAGTACTATGTGAAATATCGTTACTAGTATTGTCTACACGAAAAATACCTTATTTAAATGCCGCCAGAAGTAAATAAAGTGCTCAGGCATCTGAAGTGCATATTGATGGCAAATAAGTGCTTAAATCTCCAACTGTAGAATACAAAATCTGAAGATATTTTAGGTGAATTTTATTATTGGTGTGATTTTTAAATATTATGCGTGCGTATTACGGTTGATGTAAATTGAGTGATCGTGGAAAAGAGTCATCTAATAACGATGTTAGTTCAAGCCTAAGGGTAGCAGAGGCAGAACAATCCGACGTGGGAAGAAAAATTGCAAGAGTCGATCCAGAAGTCGTTCGCCAGCTTGAATTATCTGCTGGTGACGCATTGGAAATTTCATCTGTCGACAAGAAAACAACTGTTCTGTACTGGCCTGCGCGGGAAAAAGATAGGGGGAAAGGTCTAGTAAGAATAGACGGATACTTGAGGAATAGACTTGATGTGGGAATCAATGACTCTGTAGAAATAAAAAAGGTGCAATCAAAAAATGCCCAGAAAGTTACCTTGGCACCAACAGAACCTCTTCGCATAGTGGGCGCAGAAGGCTATCTCAAGGAGTATCTTTTAGGCAGTTTGCTTAATACCGGTGATATATTCCCTTTAACCATAATGGGGCAAAGAGTAGATCTTGTAGTCATATCTACAAAACCCTCAGGTCCAGTTTTGATTGAAGATTCAACTGAAGTAACAGTCTCGGAAGAAAGTGAAAAAGCAGTTCAAGTAGCAAAGGACGGTGACGTTCCATCAATCTCCTACGAGGACGTTGGAGGAATAAAAAATGAGGTTTCTCGCTTAAGAGAAATGATTGAGCTGCCTCTGAGGCACCCAGAGCTTTTCAAGAGGTTAGGTGTTGAAGCTCCTAAGGGAGTATTATTGCACGGGCCTCCTGGCACAGGGAAGACATTACTTGCAAAAGCTGTGGCACATGAAACAAACGCAAATTTCTACACGATTGGGGGACCTGAAATTATGAGCAAATTCTACGGTGAATCAGAAGAGAGATTAAGGGAGATTTTTAAAAAGGCTGAAGAAAATGCTCCTGCAATTATTTTCATTGACGAAATTGATTCGATTGCTCCAAAAAGAGAAGAGGTATCAGGCGAAGTGGAAAGAAGGGTGGTGGCCCAGCTTCTCTCGCTAATGGACGGCATGTCGACAAGGGGCAAGGTGGTTGTAATAGGCGCTACTAACAGAATAAACGCGATTGACCCAGCACTCAGAAGGCCTGGTAGATTTGACAGAGAAATTGAGATTGGAGTGCCTGATAAAGAAGGCAGATTAGAAATACTTCAGATACACACCCGCGGAATGCCATTAGAAAAGGATGTGGATTTGGGAATCATAGCCAGCATGTCGCATGGTTTTGTTGGCGCGGATTTACAAGCTGTGGCAAAAGAAGGTGGAATAAGGGCACTTAGAAGGGTATTGCCTGAAATTGATCTTAATACAGAGAACATTCCCTCAGATATATTAAAGAAAATCGTAGTTAAGATGGACGATTTTCTAAGTGTAATAAAAGAAATAGAACCGTCTGCCCTGCGTGAAGTGTTCGTAGAGATTCCAGACGTCAAATGGGAGGATATCGGAGGCCTTGGAGATGTAAAACAGGAACTTCAAGAAGCAGTGGAATGGCCGCTCAAGTATCATGGACTATTTGTACATACTGACGCTACACCTCCAAAGGGTATACTTCTCTACGGGCCACCGGGGACAGGAAAGACTCTGATGGCAAAAGCAGCTGCTCACGAAAGCGAAGCCAACTTTATTAGCATAAAAGGTCCCGAACTGCTCTCAAAATGGGTAGGCGAATCAGAAAAAGGAGTGCGTGAAATTTTTAGAAAAGCAAGACAAGCCTCTCCTTGTATAGTGTTCTTCGACGAAATTGACGCCATAGCTCCAACCCGTGGAGCTCTAGGTAGCGATTCACATGTTACTGAAAGAGTTATCAGCCAACTTTTAACAGAACTTGATGGACTAGAAGTATTGTCCGATGTGATTATTATAGCAGCTACCAATAGACCAGACATTATTGATGCAGCTCTACTTAGGCCGGGACGTTTTGACCGACTATTGTATGTTCCACCGCCTGATAAAGAGGCTAGGACCCAAATTTTTAAAATACACACCTCAAAAAAACCACTAGCAGGCGATGTGAATATTGAGACCTTGGCTGCCCAGACAGAAGGATACACAGGCGCTGATATAGCTGGCCTTGCTTCGGCGGCAGTCATGCTTGCACTTAGGCAACATATTGAAAAATACAAAGATCCCATAAAGGCGGAAGAAGCAAAAGGGGAGCTTAACATAAACATGAAAAATTTTGAAGACGCAATGAAGAAGATACGTCCTCTTTCAAAACATGAAATAGAGACCTACAAAAATATTGCCGAACAGTTTGGCAAACCTGGATCGATGAAAGAAATCGTCGATAGAGAATCAGCTATAAAGTGAACAGAATTCAATTAATATCTGCAAATTTTTTAAACATCTGTTTTTTGTCCACCTATCCTTTTACTGCACAAGCTGAAATTTTGTAGATTCTATCACTATTAACTGCATGAAAATACTATTAAGTTTCTAATTTATCTTTGCGTTATTTTTAAGGAAGATATCGTTTCCATTAGTATCCTGGCTGCATGATTTGCAGTATTTTGATTTAGGTCGTAATCAGGACACAATTCCACAATGTCCATTCCTACTATCTGTGCACACTCAGATATTTTTTTTATAATATAGATTAAATCAAGAGGAAAAAGGCCTCCAGGAGCAGGCACGGATACGCCTGGGGACACACCCGGATCCATACAATCCAAGTCGATTGACAGATATACACTGCTTGAGCCGCATTTTGATATGATTTTCTTGACTATAGCGTTTATACCAGATTCAATAATGTCTATGGGGGTTATTACTTCCAATTTTTGCTTTGATGCATTTTCTAGTTCCTCTGGCTCTGCTGCTCTAGTCCCGATAAGAGTACTTTTTGTAAAATCAACATAATTGAATGAATCTGTAATTACTGAACCATAATAATTCCTTGTTGAAGAAACAAAGTCTGGATGTGCATCGAAGTAAAGAAGAGTTATCTTATCACCTTTTTCTGCTTCGTATATGGCCTGAAGTATGACTGTTGTAATCGAATGATCACCGCCTATGGTAATGGGCAATTTCTTTGCAGAAATTATGTCAAAAATCAATTTGTATAGATCCTCTCTTGGAATATTACCAAAATCAAGTATTTTCTTATTCTCAAGAGTCCCTTTCATGGGGCATATTGGAATTATTTTTCCTGCCCTTTCAAAGAATTCAAATGAATTTGATGCGATTCTTAGGCTGTCAGGACCTTTACTTGCTCCCCTTCTTTTTGCATGTGATCTTGATTCATCAGGCACACCGATAACGATAACGTCTGCCTGGCCGACAGTATTGACATTAGAATGCAATAATTTCATATGTCATTTTCAACACTAGATCAATTTCAAGTTTAGTTCACAGTATGGTTTGCATAAATCATCGTGCGTTAGTTTTAGTGAGTAATTGAACTAATCCGTTCCTCCAAGCGCTCCTATAAGAAAAGAATTTGTCAAATGTGGTAAGTATTTATGCCGCAGACGCAAACACGTCCCGTATTATTTTGCTTATTGGAGAGATGAAAATAGTAAATTAAATAAAAAATATCTTGGCAAATACGATCCTAGGGATAAGAAATCTTTGAAGCTGATAGATTTGACTCCAATAAGAACATCATTCGGAGGCTTTAAAAAGGACCAGTTTTTTCCTTCCGGTCTGCACCTTAAAAAATTCTTATGTAACGCGCTTCTGATGGTAAAGGAGATGATTTGCCAAGTATGAAGTTTTATCGAAAAAGATATACTTGGACAAAAATCCATAAAATCTAGCAAATTACGTCATGTTAGTGCTAACATTGGTAATTAGTATGGTAATTTATCTTACTGTCTACACAGTTGAATCAATAGAAGGTTATCTTACTAACGCTTATGGTAGCGAAAATACGTGTATAAAATACGACTCTAAAACACGATTAATTACTATTGCTTGTAAATTAGCCAGACTTTCCGATATTGATAAACAATTAGATAATTCAACTGTGCTTAAAAGAGAAGGTCTTGGATCTGCCTCAGATGAAGTAAAGCCGAATACTAGTGTTCAAGGCGACAAGATATGGATATTGAACGCAGGAATTATCGTTGCTAATAATGCTAGTCTCGTAATTGATTCTAGCGACACGCGCTGGCTTAAGAAAGTTCCCATACCCACTGTACAATTTTCATCCGAATCGAAATTGACAAAGGAGCAGGAGGAAGATAATCCAATTCTCCAAAACAATTCAAAAAGAATATCTAGCAAGATTAATGACAAAGGATACGAGGTTAATGTAAATTACAAAAATAGTAACAAAAGCAATTACGACATAACACAAAACCCAGTAGTTGTCAATAAAAATAATGATAACAATCCAAATGGAATTCATGTGTATGGTTCACTAATAATAGATTCTGTAAAAATAACTTCATGGGATCCAAAGAAAAATGAAGTTGTTAAATTCAAGTTAGGTAAAAGACCTGGAGAAGAACTCACAAAATCAGAATATGATACAGTTGAGCCAAGACCTTTCATAAGGGTATCGAATCAGGCATCGGGAACAACCAATATTACAAATTCTGAACTAGCCTACCTTGGCTATTCATGTAGCAAATGTTCTGGACTAAGTTATTATGGAGGAATTGATTCTGTTGTAAGAGGTAATGATATTCACCATCTTTTAAAGGGATTTTATTCCAATAAAATGGGACGTATGATTATTGAGAATAACAGTTTTCATGATAATTATCTTTACGGGATAGACCCGCACACAGGAACCCACGATATGATAATTCGCAACAATAAGGTTCATCATAATAATGCAACAGCTGTGGTATGCGCCAAGGATTGCTACAACATTTTGATCGAAGGAAATGAGGTGTATAGTAACATAGATACTCATCGTGGTATTGCTTTCAGTATTAATTCAGATCATTCTATAGCACAAAATAATTACGTTCATGATCAGGATATATGCATGGGAATAAACAGATTTTCAAATTACGATGATATATATAACAATACACTGTTAAATTGTAATACCGCGATAGATCTGACTGATACTTCTAAGAATATAGTACATGATAACAAAATAGTTGAGGCTAAATATGGGATAGTACTTCAGAACGTTACCAATAAAATCTTTAACAACAAGATACATAACTCGACGAATGGAATTGTATTAATACATACACCAAACACGAATTCTACCAATTCTAGCACAATCTATACCAGCTTTTTAGATAAGGTAAATATCGACAATGAAGTAAAGGGTACAAAGAATCCAACCGCGATCGTAACTAATCCTGTTACGAATGAAAGCGATTTAGGACAAACAGACTGAAAACAAAGCAAACTAACAATAGGATGATTAAGAATGATGAGAAAATATGCCATTTTTTGGTACGGAGTGTTTTTTTTATATTGAAAGTAATCACGTTTTATACTAGTGAAATACTTAGTGATTCAGTGATTTAATTTCTGGCTAAAAATACTCATCACGTAATTGGATATGGGTCTGTGTTATTAGTTGTCATACTTGTGATTTCTGCATTTACACACTTATGGAATATTGGTGGATTTCCAAGTATCTATAGGGATGAAGATCACTATCTTAGGAAAACCCTTCATGTTCTAAATGGATTTGGTCCGCAAGAAAAACCTGATGAACTATTGAGCAACCCACTCCATCCTTATACACATCCCTACTTTGGTCAGCTATTTCTGGCTACGATTTTAGGCGGAATTGGTTATCCGGACTCAATTCATCCATCGGTAGACCCTTCTTCAATTAAAGAGCTATTTGTGGTTCCAAGAATACTAATGGGACTTCTTGCAGTTTTAGATACATTTCTCTTATTTAAGATAGTAGAACGTCGTTATGACACGACAACGGCAGTGGCTTCTTCTGTCCTTTTTGCAGTAATGCCCATAACATGGATTCTTAGAAGAGTATGGTTAGAACCAATTCAATTGCCTTTTCTCCTAGGCTCTATACTGATAGCATTGTACATCAAGGATTGCGAAAAAGGAAAAACACTTCCTATCTTGGTTGCGTTTTCAGGAATCCTCTTTGGTTTGGCAATATTTACAAAGATTCCAATATTCAGCCTAATGCCTTTGGTATTATATATTATCTATTCTAATTCTAAGAAATGGAAACTGGTTGGCTTGTGGTTACTTCCAGTATTATTGATACCTTTAACCTGGCCACTTTTTGCAATTTTGAATGGGGAATATGATCAATGGATAGATGGTCTGTTGTGGCAATCGGGAAGAGAAAATATGGGAATTACAGCTGCACTTGGAAAGATATTCTCCGTAGATCCAGTTCTTCTGTCAATTACCCTAATTGGTACTCTCTATGCAATAGTGCTGAGAAGGGATCTATTTATAATACTGTGGATTTTGCCGTTTATTCTCCTCAGTCTAATTATCGGATTTGTATCATACTGGCATGTTATACCGATATTTCCTGCATTCTGCATTGCTTCAGCGATACTAATTAAAGATACTTCTAAACTGCTTCGTAACAACAAGTATAGGAAAGTGTTACCCTATACAGTCATTCTAGTTTTAGGCGCGTACGGATTGATTGTCAACACTAGCCTTATGACACAGAATTTGACCTCATTTCATTATCAGGTTATATCAGATATTGCATACCAAATTCAAGAGGCAAATAAAAATGCAACTGGCTTGAGCAGTGAGAAAAACTTCAACAAGAGCGGAGTAACCGTCCTCGGAACTAACTACTGGCTCTGGATTCCCAAGTACATATTCGATAAAAATAATCTCAATGAATACAGAAATTATTACAACGCGGGAGATAACATAACAAGCAAATATCTTTTTGTGGTTGGTGAAAACTTTATTCGCGACATGACCAGAGATAATCACACTACATTTAACGTAAAAACATTAAGACAATTATTAACCAAGTCGGACTTATTGACCATAAGAGAAGATAATCAATCAAATATCGTTGACAGGAACAAATTTCCACTCAAGACTATAATTGATCTCGAGCCCAAAACATCAGCCAAAATAGAGATTCATAGCAATTATTAAACAAGATGCTAATTAGCAGTCCTTAATTTCATTATGCAAGCACCGTTAATTTCAGAATGCAATCACCTTAGGCAATGCAATAACTTTGATTTTCATAACACAGAAAATTTCTGCACGTGTGATGGATCGTAATTGTATGTTACATCGATTCAATTCTGAAGTCGCAATTTTTAATTGACATAGGATATTTCTGATGTAGCTTAATTATGCAATTCAATTTCATTAGTATGGATTATTATAGCGACATCTAGCTTTGAGGCGTACTGTGGAAACGAAATTTATAAGTATGGTATTACAAAAGGTATAGCTATATTCAGTCCGAGAAGAAGACAATGATAGTTATCTTATCAGTTGTACTAATTTCAATCCTTATTAGCATGAGTATGGGAAATGGAGTAAATCCTACCTATGCAGTAGTTAATAAAACTAGTACGGACTTTGCTACCGTTGAGACTCTAGGTAAATCATATTCATTCGGGCTGGATTACACTACTTTGTTAAAAAAGAATCAAATTTTGAAAAACGAAATTTCAGAAGAAGATCTCATAAACGCAAGCAGACGTAATATAATGCGTGGTGTTTTCAATTCTCCTGACCGAGATCAAATAAAGTATTTTGATGCCTTCCTAATCAAGGAACCTAGAATAAAACTAAACTTTCAGAATGGTACCATAGGATTTAGCAGACAGCATCATTTAATAAATTTGGAATGTAATACCAACAATACAAATGATGCTTGTTATTCGTTCTACGGAGAATTCCCATATAGAAAACAGCCAGCGGAATACATGCTTGTGTTGGTAGCCTATTATGATAATTATCTTAAATACTACATTACGAAAGTCAATCTCAGTTAAGCCTTCTAAAACTGGATTATGTATTGCTTTGCTATGTTATGAGAAAAGCTCCTCAAAGAAAAACGTCTTTGTTGCACTTAAGTTGTCAATCCTGACTATAAATAGAATATTGAAAAATGCTCTCATGGATAGTTAAGAAGAAAGTATCATTGGAAGAACTTGTAATTACTGCATTGAGAAAAATAATAACATATGGGATATCAGGAGGATTTAAGTGCAGAACATCTGAGACAGTGTGGTCTTGCAATTATCGGACAAGACCAAAATGATATAATTTGGTATTTGGTAATTTACTATTATGGAGTAAAAGTTTCTTTATAAAGAACCTAGACTTTCTAATTTCGATCCATCTAAAATTCCA